>Ga0213499_10000002_pt1:0-35000 | contig 76024 bp, 56 predicted proteins | sample Redfir_Yose_1_Me_FD_150980 | JGI IMG/M metagenome (GOLD analysis project Ga0213499, IMG submission 150980) | Leaf-associated microbial communities from Abies magnifica in Yosemite National Park, California, United States - Redfir_Yose_1 | ecosystem: Host-associated > Plants >...
CCAAAGCGGCGGATTGCTAATCCGTAGTACGGATTATCCGTACCGAGGGTTCGAATCCCTCTCTCTCCGTTCGGTCACTATTGATCCTGAAAACGGATAACTTCGGATCTTTCTACGGAACGGAAAAGCTAGATACTTTTTCCACTATTCTTTACGTCCGGGATTACGTCCTGGATCGTTTGATAGAAATCCAAAGATAAAAAGAGAAATGAAAAATATCACTACTGTGTAAACGAACAGCTTAAGAGTAAGCATTACGTAATCTCCGGGATCCTTATTATAAGTACAACAGAATAGATTATCAATCTTTGTACCATATATGGATACTTGAATACCAAGCAATAGTATGATTAATACAGATCACAAAATGATTTCTCCGAATCACGTGTGAAAATAAATAAAAAAAAAGAAGGAGATAATTTATCCCTTTGTTTTCCAAATGTTCTTTCTTCCCTTTTTTTGGATCAACCAGATATTTATCGAATCTTTATGAAAATATATCATTCGTATCACTACGTGACCAAATAGCTCGATCCGGAGTGAGCGATGGGATCAGAAGGAATTTACAAAGGTGAGTTGAAAAGTTTTTAGCCGGGAGCAGATAAGGTATCTGGATCTGGTATCGTTGGGTGGAGCAAGGATAGAACTTCTGCCACAAAAAATGTAAAGGGTGATACAGAAATTGGATGAATGACAGCGATCCAAAAACTTGAAAAAGGAAAAAAAGGGATACTTTTTATCGAAAACTTACAGCAGCTTGCCAAACAAAGGCTAAGAGAAAAGAGAGAACGGGAATAATTGGCATTACATCGACAATTGGATCGGAAATTGCATAAGCCTCAGGTAATTTTCCAAAAAAGGGATTATTTAAATGAATAAAGGCATCATCTATACAAATATTGAGTATAACTAGCATTTTTTTCTCCAATAAAAATGAGGGGGAGTAAAGCCAGAAAAGTCTTTGATTGATCGAATCGATCGAAGCTCTTCGGCAAGTTTGACCAGACTTGGGGTTGGAAGGGATGATTTTTTCATACATACAATATTTTACCCAATCTAATAGAGATTGATCAATGAATGGATATTCTTGTCCCTTTTTCTGTTTCTCCTATTATGTCCAATTCCATCAAGAACCTTTTTTGTCAATATATCCACAAAATTTTCCGGACAAATTGGGATCTGATCTAATGAATCTTGGATCCAATGGGTTGACAAAAAGTTTTTTATAAGTATTCATTAGCATATGAATAGGGAAATAGGATGGGAATGGGGTGTGGCCAAGCGGTAAGGCAGCAGGTTTTGGTCCTGTTATTCGGAGGTTCGAATCCTTCCATCCCAGACTTATTTCATTGGTTCCTGTTTTACCTTCCCTCCCTCTTCTCTTTCTTCTTTCGTAAAAGGTAGATCCAATGTAATTAAAGGGATATCTCTGTGGTGCAAGATGGGAATACGGATCAATTCGAGATAAGGTTCAATTTATGAAATTAGCCCATTGGATGTATGCTGGTCCTGCTCATATTGGAACTCTACGAGTAGCTAGTTCATTCAAAAATGTACATGCCATTATGCATGCTCCTCTAGGAGATGATTATTTTAATGTAATGCGCTCTATGTTAGAACGGGAAAGAAATTTTACTCCTGCAACTGCTAGTATAGTAGATCGTCACGTACTAGCACGTGGATCTCGAAAAAGAGTTGTCGATAATATTATTCGAAAAGATAAGGAGGAAGGTCCCGATTTGATCATATTGACACCTACATGTACCTCTAGTATCTTGCAAGAGGATTTAAAAAACTTTGTGGATAGAGCATCCATAATCTCTGATTGCAACGTCATTTTTGCGGATGTTGATCATTATCAAGTGAATGAAATTCAGGCAGCGGATAGAACTTTGGAACAGGTGGTTCAATATTATTTGGATAAATCCCATAGACAAGAAAATTTGGATCAATTTGTAACAGATGCACCTTCTGTAAATATAATTGGGATTCTTACTCTAGGCTTTCATAATCGACACGATTGTCGTGAGTTGAGACGTTTATTAAAAGATCTGGACATCAGAATTAATCAAATAATTCCTGAAGGGGGATCTGTAGAGGATCTGAAAAATTTACCAAAAGCTTGGTTCAATTTAATTCCTTATCGTGAAGTGGGCTTAATGACAGCGATGTATTTGAATAAAGAATTTGGAATGCCTTATGTATCTACAACTCCTATGGGAGCTGTAGATATGGCTGAGTGCATCCGACAGATAAAGAAATATGTTGATACCTTGGCGGCTCCTATTTTATCAAGCAAAAGAGTTGATTACGAATCCTATATCGATGGACAAACTCGATTCGTTTCCCAAGCTGCTTGGTTCTCAAGATCTATCGATTGTCAGAATTTTACGGGGAAAGAAACAGTCGTTTTTGGTGATGCAACTCATGCTGCTTCAATCACTAAGATACTTGCTAGAGAGATGGGAATTCGTGTGAGTTGTACAGGTACTTATTGTAAACATGATGCAGAATGGTTTAAAGAGCAAATTAAAGATTTTTCTGATGAGATAATCATCACAGATGATCATGCTGAAGTAGGAGATATTATCGCTCGCGTAGAGCCCTCTGCAATATTTGGTACTCAAATGGAACGTCATATCGGTAAACGTCTTGAGATTCCCTGTGGAGTTATTTCCGCACCAGCTCATATCCAAAATTTTTCCTTGGGATATCGACCCTTCTTGGGTTACGAAGGTACTAATCAAATAGCTGATCCAGTTTATAACTCATTTGCTCTGGGTATGGAAGATCATCTTCTAGAAATTTTTTGTGGTCATGATACGAAGGAAATAATGACAAAATCATTATCCACGGATATGAGTCTAATTTGGGATCCTGAAAGTCAACTAGAATTGAATAAAATCCCTCGTTTTGTCAGGGACGAAGTAAAGAGAAATACAGAAAAATTTGCACGACGAAAGAGCATTTTGAACATTACTGTCGAGGTAATGCACGCAGCTAAAGAAGCATTAAGTACCTAATCAATATAAATTCATTTATTACATTGAGCTTATTCTATACAAAAAGAGTGAATCCAATTCGATATCTATTCCTATCATATCAATGGAGTTAATGACTATTCATAATCACGTCTCGATCATGATTCGAGATCAGCAGGGAGGGATCTTAAAAACATCGTCTGAAACGATGTGGTAGAAAGCAACGTGCGACTTTACATAATTGGTTTGGTGGATGTGGATAATGACATCCAACATTTCATATTCGGATCAAATGCCCTAATCGTTCCACCAAGGCTGTTACAAATAAGCCTAGAATTTTCTCTCGATGCGTCTAACATCTCATCCCAATACAGTTGCCAATCCAACAATGAATTTATCTCTTATTCTGGATTGACAATAGTGTATTGTGTCGATATAATTCGTCCATTCACAATAGAGATAGATATCTTAGGTTCATCATTCATCAGTGATTCTATCCAATCATGATAATTCTGTCGACGGATCATTTATTCATAACCTAGATTACTTTATTCTGGAATAGCGGATCGAAAGAAACTATTCATATCCATATATGAACTGACGAGTTCATTATTTGGTCATTCACATAGGTTTTTGATCCCGTTCGTCATTTAACAACAATGATTGGTAAGATTCTATTTACCGGTTCATATTGAGTAACCTCGCATTCCACTTCGATCGTATATATATCCTCAATATCTATTCGCAATATGGGTTGCTAACTCAATGGTAGAGTACTCGGCTTTTAAGTGCGACTAAGGTCTTTCACACATTTGAATGAAGTAAAAAACTCGTCGATACCATCGGTAAAGTTCGGAAGACTACGACTGATCCTCGAAGTATAATGAACGGAAAAAACAGCATGTCGTTCCAACATATGATCTTTATGATACCTTATATTATTTTTAGGATACCTGATTGTATTCGATCAGGACCGGATCTTATTCAAGGAATCAAATAGGTGGGAAATGTCTATTATATATTTAGATGATTTATAATATGCTCATCCTTTCGGATCAAATGTGATAATTGTGAATAGGATCGAATCAATTCACGATTAAGTCGAATGAGTCAATGGAGAAAGTTATATGACTTGAATCATAGGTAAACCCAGAGGAACGAGCTTCTGTTCCTCGTTCCAATTAAACGAGCGAGGAATTCCCTTTACTGATCAGAAGTTAAGAGCATTTTAGTACCCGATATCGGGAGGTTTTCCCTGAGTAGATCAGGAATTTATACACTCACAATGAGTCCTAAGTACTCGATACAAATGTGTAAGATAAATAGTGTACTGACCAGGTTGATTTATCCCATGAGTCAGGAGAGCGATCGGTCGCCAGGATAAAAGATTTTCGTTCTTCCTCATGACGAATGAGATCCTTGGGTAGTAAATCTGTTGAATTTAATATAGAATCTTAATATCCGGATATATATCTTTTTTTCCTATCTTGTCCCGACTAGATCGCACCATGTATTATCTCAGAAATTAAGAGGTTATTCTCATGAACGAGGGACATAGCTGAGGTTTTAAAATGGATGAGTTCCATAGATACGGGAAGGAGGATAGCTCTTGGCAACAATGCTTTTTATATCCACTCTTTTTCCAGGAAGATCTTTACGCAATTTATCATGATCATTATTTGGACGGATCAAGTTCCTCTGAATCGATGGAACATTTAAGTTCCAATGATCAATTAAGTTTCCTAACTGTAAAACGTTTGATTGGTCAAATACGTCAACAGAATCATTCAATTGTTTTCTTTTTGAATTGCGATCCAAATCCATTAGTTGATCGCAACAAGAGTTTCTATTATGAATCGGTACTAGAAGGACTTACATTGGTCCTGGAAGTTCCGTTCTCTATACGGTCGAAATATTCTGTGAAAGGGATGAATGAATGGAAGAGTTTCCGATCGATCCATTCAATATTTCCCTTCTTGGAAGATAAATTCCCGCATTCTAATTATATATTAGATACACGAATACCCTATTCTATTCATCCGGAAATTTTGGTTCGAACCTTTCGTCGCTGGATCCGAGATGCTCCCTCCTTGCACCCATTACGATCTGTTCTCTATAAATATCGAAATAGTCCAGATAATTTACAAAGATCAATTATTATCGCTCCGAGAGTAAATACAAGATTCTTGCTGTTCCTGTGGAATCATTATGTCTATGGATGTGAATCCATTCTAGTTCCCCTTCTTAAACGATCCTTTCATCCACGATCGTCGTCTCATGGATCTTTCCCTGATCGAACTCATTTTGATCGAAAGATCAAACATATTATCAGAAATTATCGTCGAAATTCACTGAAAAGTATCTGGTCGTTGAAGGATCCTAGAATTCACTATGTTAGATATGCAGAAAGATCTATTATAGCTATAAAGGGTACTCATCTCCTGGTGAAAAAATGTAGATATCATCTTCCAATTTTTCGGCAATTTTATTTCCATCTTTGGTCCGAACCATATAGGGTATGTTCTCATCAATTATCCAAGAATTGTTCTTCTTCTTTAGGTTATTTTCTGAGGGTTCGGATGAAACCTCTTCTGGTCAGGACCAAAATGCTAGATGAGTTATTCATTACCGATCTTATTACCGATGAATTTGATCCAATAGTTCCGATTGTACCAATAATTGGATTATTGGCTAGAGAAAAATTATGTGACATATCGGGGCGGCCAATTAGTAAATTGTATTGGACTAGTCTAACAGATGATGATATCCTCGATCGATTCGATCGAATTTGGAAAAATATTTTTCATTACTACAGTGGATCCCTTGATCGAGATGGTTTATATCGTATAAAGTATATACTTTCACTATCATGTGCTAAAACTTTAGCCTGTAAACATAAAAGTACGATACGTGTAGTTCGGAAGGAATTAGGTCCAGAACTCTTCAAAAAATCTTTTTCAAAAGAGCGAGAATTTCATTTTCCGGCTTTTTCATCGAAAGCAGCGGCCCGTTCACAGAGAGAACGAATTTGGCATTCAGATATTCCCCAGATAAATCCCCTAGCCAATTCCTGGCAAAAGATACAGGATCTTAAATCTTAAAATAGAAAACTTATTTGACCAATGAAATGCTCTTTGAGTCATTGCCTCGATTCAGAATCATTTTTATTTTTCCATCCGAGAACTAAAATGATTAGGAAATAAATAAATTACATGGGGAAAGCCGTGTGCGATGAGAATTGCAAGCACGGTTTGGGGAGAGATTTCTCGCTCCTTACTGATACTGAAGGAGCAGATAATCCACTCCATCCGACGAGCTCCGGGTTCGAGTCCCGGGCAACCCGGATCAAATTGATCCAATTGCGATAGGTACCTCTGTCCACTTGTTCCGGTTCTGGATCCAATAAAGTTCCTTTTCATATTCATTCGTTCCTATTCACAGGAAACGAACTATCGCAGGTTCTCTCGAAAGTTGATGAAGAATTCATTAATATACCACTCATATCAATTGATTCAGAATTCGGTTCCAGAATCGCATTGCACTTCGTTCGTTGTAGCGAACAAAAAAAATTTGATCTTCTTAAATCCTATCCGTTCTCATTACAACACAACGGATCTCCCTGGAACCAGAAATCAATAATTTCATGTAGTAGCTAACTACAGATAGATCTATAGAGTGTGGAATATATGCAAAAAATATATAGTCTATATAAAATACATCTCTATACTATCAATATAGATAGATCAGTATATATCCCAACGGGATATATATTGAAATCCCATACCAAATATTGGTTGACATTGATACATGGATCATATTATACTGTCAAATAACAAGCCTTATGCTTGGGAGCCTCTGATGATTTTATAAACGAAGTTCTTACCATGACCGCAATTATAGAAAGACGCGAAAGCGCAAATTTATGGGGTCGCTTCTGCGACTGGATCACTAGCACCGAAAACCGTCTTTACATTGGATGGTTCGGCGTCTTGATGATCCCTACCCTATTGACCGCAACCTCTGTATTCATTATTGCTTTCATCGCAGCTCCTCCGGTAGATATTGATGGTATTCGTGAGCCCGTTTCCGGTTCTCTTCTTTATGGAAACAATATTATCTCTGGTGCCATTATTCCTACCTCTGCAGCCATCGGTTTGCACTTCTATCCCATCTGGGAAGCAGCTTCCGTCGATGAATGGCTATACAACGGGGGTCCTTACGAGCTAATCGTTCTACACTTCCTACTTGGTGTAGCTTGCTATATGGGTCGTGAGTGGGAGCTTAGCTTCCGTCTAGGTATGCGTCCTTGGATTGCTGTTGCATACTCAGCTCCTGTTGCAGCTGCTACTGCTGTTTTCTTGATCTACCCTATCGGTCAAGGAAGCTTCTCTGACGGTATGCCTCTAGGAATCTCTGGTACTTTCAATTTCATGATTGTATTTCAGGCTGAGCACAATATCCTTATGCATCCATTCCACATGTTGGGTGTAGCTGGTGTATTCGGCGGCTCTCTATTCAGTGCTATGCATGGTTCTTTGGTAACTTCCAGTTTGATCAGGGAAACTACTGAAAATCAGTCCGCAAATGCAGGTTACAAATTTGGTCAGGAGGAAGAAACCTACAATATTGTGGCTGCTCACGGTTATTTCGGCCGATTGATCTTCCAGTATGCTAGTTTCAACAACTCCCGTTCTTTACATTTCTTCTTAGCTGCTTGGCCTGTAGCAGGTATCTGGTTTACCGCTCTAGGCATAAGCACTATGGCTTTCAACCTAAATGGATTCAATTTCAACCAATCTGTAGTTGACAGTCAAGGTCGTGTAATTAACACTTGGGCCGATATCATTAATCGTGCTAACCTAGGTATGGAAGTTATGCACGAACGTAATGCTCACAACTTTCCTCTGGATCTAGCTGCTGTTGAATCTATTTCAATAGGCGGATAATATTCCGATGGATTGTTACTGTGTATTGCTTAACTGAACAGTACCAAGCCTTTCAAAAAAAAAATGAAAGGTTTGGTACTGTTCAATTTCATGTTTGTTGTTATTCCTCATCCTTCTTCCCATTCCATAAATAATGGATATGAGCAGTTCCCCTGCATCCAGCAGGAATTGAACCCGCGAGTTCGCCAATTATGAGTTGGGCGCTTTAACCATTCAGCCATGGATGCTGGATAAAGATCATAAACATAGTCATTCTATAATATGAGTATAGACTCGGATCTTAAATTGGGTGATTCGGGACCCAATCAAATTATCTCATATTTGATTCATGTCAAATATTGTAAACAGACATTTTACAGAGGTCCAAGGCTGGGCTGAACAACTTGTTCGAGAGTTGGTTAGGAGCTAGTCATTGATCTTGCTCTGATCCCCTGTCAGGGGTCGTCGACCTACATACAAACGTTAGTTCATTAACCTATCAAATTGATTCTTCTTGTAAGAAATGACCGTGGATAGAGACAATTGGTTTGTTTTTACAGGGCGGACGTAGCCAAGTGGACCAAGGCAGTGGATTGTGAATCCACCACGCGCGGGTTCAATTCCCGTCGTTCGCCCATAAAATAAGAAAAAAAACGGACTGGATTTTATCCATTTGGTATATTTACTACCATTTAGTATAATGGTATTCGTTGGTTGACACGAGCTTTCCGATTATATATAATCCATATTAGTTGACACGATCTTTTCGATTATATTAAATCCATATTAGTTGACACGATCTTTTCGATTATATTAAATCCATATTAGTTGACACAATCTTTCCGATTATATTAAATCCATATTAGTTGACACGAGATTTCAATTATATTAAATCAATATTAGTTTATATATTCCATTAATTGGGATGAAAAAAAAAGGGGGGGGGGTAAAAAAAATGAAAAAAAACAGATCCTGGATAGTGAAATTGGAGGAGATACAAAGCTATCAATTTCTATGCAATCAATGGACCGAATCCAATTTGGTGAGATTTTTAATTCAAATCCTTTCGCATCGAGAGCGCCTTATAAAGCTCTTTGACCTTAGAATTGTCAGTACGTTGCTTTTACGCGATCTACGCAAAAGCAATCCATATTTTTTGATCAAAGGTGTAGTAGTACTTACATTATCGGTCCTTATATATCGCTTCAATCATAAAAGTAGTATGATTGAGAGAAAAAATTTCTATTTGATGAAACTCTTTCCTATACATATAAACTTTATGGAACTTGGAAATGAAACATCGGAAGAATATTTAAAACCTTTCACTAAAAATTGGTTGATATTTCCGCATCTTTTCCTGTCGTTCCAATTGAAAAGATCTTACAATCGATCCATAGAGCATTCCAATCCCATTAGTTTCAATTCAGGATATGACAGGAACATGAACAATAAGGATGAGATTATCTCGGAAAATAAAGGACCGGGCGAAACTCATTCAGAGAAGGATAAGAAAGATATAAATTTGAAGATCGATTCAACTATAAATTCAACCAAAAATGGGTATTGGGAACCTGAAAAAGATCTTTGTGAAGATCCATTCACAAGAAATAAAACGGAGATTGAGCAACGAAGAGAAAGATCAATTCTTTGGGATCTTTCTCCTATTGAAAGAGAACAAACAAAAAGAGAATCAGATTTGTCCTCAAAGTGTTTATCAGAATATTCTCCAATCTCTTGGGCGAAAGAATTATTTAAAGAAGATCAAAGATATATGGAAGATAATTCCTTTCCAAAGGAAAGGAAAAGATTCATTGATAATTTTACAAAATCAATTCGTTATTCTTTTTTTAACATATTGCCAATAGATGAACCGTGTATGGATGGTCCTAGTGCTACTAAGAAGTCCATTGAAGATTTCAACTTATTTAAAAGATTCTTTAAAAGGCAACAAGATGTTTTTTTCCAGGATTTCAGGGATTCAAAATCCAATTCATTAATGAATAGGATAGTTTATCTATGGAAGATCAAAACATATTTTCAAATCGAAAATCCTTCCTCAAATTGTACTATTACATCAGATCCCGGATGTAATATTATTAGAAAGCAAGGACAGTACATATTGCACAACAATTTGAGATCAAAAACGAAAAAAATCGTTCTGAAAATAACAGATCAATTCATTCTATCAATAACTAAGCCTAGCCAGGTTCATGATAAGAATTCCCTTGATATTGATCATCACATGAATCTATTATATGAACTCAATGAGAATGGATCGTTGAGATTGAATCGGATCTTCAACCACAGGGATAAATTGAAGAATCAATCTTTATGGGTTCTACTCAATATTACTGGTAAAGAAGATGAATATTTAGATCAAATAATCAACAAAGAATTGAGCCAAAGCGATTTAAAAAATCGCTTGGAGATCGAAACCCCTCTTAATTATTATAGAACTGAAGCTTTCAATTGGTATGAATCGATTCGATATAAGATTGTTGTATATTCGGCAAATGCATTCAACAGATTCTATTTTATGAACAGGTTCAGTCGCAATTTAAAGGATCAAATTCGAACAAATTGGATAGAAAATGAAAGTTTTCATAATGTAACGAAAGATACAATTGGCCGTCATTCATCAAATTGGAGAAAAAGTCAGAGAGAATGGTTCAAACATTCTATTTTTCGAACGAATCAAAATATAAATCGGAATTTGAATGTGTACAAATGGTCCAATCAGACCGAATACTTTATAAAATATTGGAAAAATTTTGTTTCTAAACAAAACTATTTAAAAATAGTGTTTGATCCAATTGAATCATGTACTAATACTAATAAAGATTCGATTGGTTGGTCTGTAATTCCCAACAAAAAAGATTATTCAAAGTTTTCTTCCCTCTCTGAAAATATTGTGAAGATCTTAAATTGGAACTTCAATATAATTTCGAAGTTCAATTATAAGTTCAATAATTTCATTTCTATTTTGGATTTTCGCTTTCATAAGCTCAAAAGTCTTAATTATCTAAAATTAAATGAGTTGTTGGAGCCAATTGGTGCTCTAATCGTTCATTTAAAAAAATATAAACCCTTTCTTTTATATGACAATAATCTTTCACAAAGATCAAAATTATTGATCGATGAAAGAACAATTGCACCATTTATTCCGAATGAGATACCGATTAATCCATTGATTATTGACTTATTCAATTATGAAAATAATCGCATGGAATCATTTGATAACACTGATTTTTCGACGATATCCAACGATGGAGACAATTGGTTGAATCCCGCGAAACTATCTGATCAGAGCTCATTGAGAGCTTCTTTTCACGGAGCAAATACGCTCCAATTTTTTGATTATTTGCATCATCCTCGGTCAAATTATAAGAAGAGATTACCTTCTTATATGGAAAGGATTCATATAAAAAGGAAGAATCTTACATATGGACAATTATTCAATTTTTTGTCCATCCACACCAATCTCTCTTCTTTGCCTATTGGTGAAATAGGACCCGTTCACTTAGATAAAGATACTATTTCGTTCATCCAATCACAAGTATCTAACATATTCTTACCTAAATATTTACAACGAAAACAAAGTGGTGACCAAACGTTTGTATTAATCTATGACTTGTACAGATCCTTCAAATTACTAACTCGATTGAATCCATTCGTTCGTGACAAAAGATATCTTTCCTCGATTGAAGAGATTTATACAACGCCTTTAACAAAAAAACAAATAGTCAATTTTGAAGAAACTTATTGTGAACCTTTTATCAATAGATCCGATTCAGAAGAAAACAACCTCGATCAGTACCTTAAAAAGGGTTTCAGTTCAAACATGGGTCTTATTGAAACTCGATCTTATCAAGATGATTTACTATCCGAAATATTTCCCAATAAGAACCAGGAAATGCTTCATCGTATTCAAGATTGGCTTGTAACCGAAAGTTCAAAAAACATAATTAGAAAAAAAGGCATAGATGGAAGGAGTACCCTTTCAATTTCATCTAAAGAGGAACATAAAATTATACCATCATCGCGTTTTAATGAACGTGTTAAGAAACAGGAGATGTATAGGATCTATCGAATAGATAGTATTTTTTCAAAATGGGAACTGTTTAAAACCTATATGCCTTGGTTTTTTACTTCTGCATGGTCTAAATATCTTGTAAATATACTTTTAGATACTCTTCCGGAGATATTGCTACATGGCAATAATCAATTTGTATCTATTTTTCGAGATATTAAACATAAGATTATGCATAAATTGAATATCTTGTGGGAACTTTATCATCCATTATGGGAACCTATACAACGGAAATTTATAACGAATCTATTTCAACTGAGTTTTAGATTCAGAACGAATCTTCTTAATAAGTTTTTATTTGTAACGAATCCTTGGAATGAGTTTTTGTCTTCCTGTGAGGATTTTTTCATAGAGGAAACAAGTGATCGAGATAAGTCATCAGTACCATTCATATGGGGACATCTGAGATTACTAAATGCTCGGGGGTATGAATATGGGATTCTTATCCCTTTTTTCGTCCTTGGGTATTTCGTTCTTCAATATTTTCAAGTTATTTCCTTAGCCTTTATCAATTTAAAGATAGACTTTGAACTCATAAAGTATTTAAAGGATCCGTCATACGTGATCGAGTTGCAAAAACTAATGAATACTTCTGTACCTAGTCTCTTGTTCTCTTATACATCCAGCTATTCTTCTATGAAGAATAAGATTAAGAATAGAAAGCTTTATTCGCCTATAACTATAATAAGAGAGTTTAACAGATTGTGTTCTAGCATGGATATCTCCGAAAAAGAGATAGAATTACTAGTTCAATTTCTAATGACGAGAAAAAACATTTCTCAATTTGAATCGAATTTGATTTACAGTCATAATTTCTTCAAGAATGAATTTGGTTATCAAATTACTGAACAGCCGGGACTTATTCACTTACGATATTTGGCTTACACTTATCAAAAAGATCTAATGAATTATAAGTTCGATCAATTTTGTTTAGCAGAAAGATGGGTATTCCTTGCCTTTTGTCAGAAGATTACCTCTTCACAAATATTGTGTCCAACCAACCCCACATTTAATGGAAAACCTTTCTCACTCGACACAGGATCATTACTTTCCAAAGGGATTTTACTTATAGGTCCTATGGGAACTGGCCGATCCTATTTGGCCAAAAGTCTAGCAGCAGACTCTTATGTTCCTTTAATCAAAATATCTCTGAACAAGTTATTGTATGGTGATTATTTAAATTACCCTGGTACTGGAAGTATTATGACTGATTTTGAAAATAAGGTGAAAGAAAAAATGCAACAATTCAATCTTACCCTCGAATTGGCGAAAAGAATGTCTCCTTGCATAATATGGATTCCAAACATTCATCAACTTCATTTCAATGACCTAAATAAATCTTTCTTTGGTTTAAACTTAACTGACTTTTTCCTCGGTTTATTAGTGAACCATCTCTCTAGAGATGATGATAAAGATTCTATCAGAAATATTCTTTTTATTGCTTCGACTCATATCCCCAAAAAAGTGGATCCAGCTCTAATAGCTCCAAATCGATTAGATAGATCGATCAATATTCGAATGCTTGTTATCCCACAACGACAAAGGGAATTTCCCATTCTTTTACGTAGCAAAGGGTTCTACTCGGAAAAACAGTTGTCCTGTCCCGATGAATTTGGATCTAGAACCATAGGTTCTAATGCACGAGATCTAGCAGCACTTGCCAATGAAGCCTTATCAATTAGTATTACCCGAAAGAAATCAGTTATAGACATTAATACAATTCGATTAGCTCTTTATAGGCAAAATTTTGGTTTGGAATCTATAGATAATCAGGTTGGATTCGGTAAAAATGACGAAAGACTTCTCTACAAGGTAGGAAAGGCTGTTATACAAAATACACTTAGAAGAAATTCTCCCATGAATCCTCTATCTACAAAAAAGGAATTATGGAAGAAAAGGTTTTCTTATTTGTCCGAATGGTATTTAGAACCTTCGATTGCCGAAACAACTATGAAGGAATTTACCATACTCCCCCATATTTTGGGTTGCTTGGCCGGATCAGCGGCTCGAGATTCGTGGTATATATCGGAACGAAATAGAGAGAATTGGATTTCTCTCGATATATTCGCTGAGCATGATTTCAATCTAGCTTCTAGTCTTTTAGAAAGTCTTCTGGTCGAGTTTCCATGGTTAGGAATATGTCGGGGTAAGTCCGATAAGGATCAAATCACATTTGCTCCTCAGCCCAAAATGAGAAATCATCTAGATATGACACGATGTCTGAAAGAATATGAATTGAAGTTTCTAGAAGAAACTCTCGGCGCAAAACAAATGGATAGGGTAATAAATAAAATAGTTTGGGCTCCTAGGATCTGGCGTCTTAGTTTTCTTCGCAGTAATCGATTCGATCGTACAAAAAGAACCAATGAATTGGGATCTTCGTACCTGTTCGGATCGTTTGAAAAAGGGCAGATGGGAGGATCTCAATTTTCTATACAATATCCGATGCAATATAAAGACTCTAATAAACCTATGTTCTTTCTAGGAAGACGATATATTTGGGATCCCTTCCTATTTCAAGAGCAGCGCCTTGTGTTTTCACGCCGAGAAATTTTCGCAAATGAAGAACTGCTGAAAAGGCTCTATATTACTTATGGTTCAAGGAGAAGAAAAGCAAAATATGGGTTTTTCTCTAAAAAAGGTTTCCAAGGTGCTTTGAATAGATATAATTCAAAATCCATGACCAATTCGATTTCGATCATTAATTTGTGGAAACCATTGTCTTTTGCAGAAAAGAAACATATCGAGGATTTCAAACGCATTCAAGCAATCGGTATCCGATTGGAACGTATGCAGCCATATTCTCCTTCATTTACATATCAACGTTGGTTGATCGAAAATCCAATAAAAAAGGTTGACCGCTTCGAATCGTTAATTCATCACAAAAGATGCCTCGGAACCAATAGTTTATTATCTAATGAATCTTTTCTTTATAATACTCTATCCGAGAGTTATCAATATTTATCAAATCTGTTCCTATCTAACAGAATGTTATTGGATCAAATGACAAAGACATTGTTGGAGAAGAAATGGCTTTTTCCAAATGAAATTGAACACTCAATTCATAACAGGATTAAGATTTCACATCAGCCAATCTCTAACCATCGATGAAAGAGCAATGAAATATGGAATTAAGTAAAAAAATTGACCGGGCAGGAAATCAATGAGAGGCTCTAGCTCCGATTTCAGATCCTTTCATTAATCTTTTCCTGGTATTGTCCAAGAATAGTAAGTATGTTGGAGGAAAAAAAGATTTGATATTTTTTTTTTTTTTTTTTTTTTTTTTCATTTTAAGATAGGTTCCTCACTCCGAGATCTCGACCATGTAGGGTAAGCATAGTAAAGACAAGCCCATTCTCTTTAACCTAATGAGATATTCTCTACTAAACTATGCTTACTTCTTATCTCCTCGATTTCGGTTCTAGTATTCCCTCTTCCCACACTATTAAGAGGAGAGGAAAGGTTCATCATAGAGTCACAGGATCCGGATATAGTTGTTGAGGTTCGGTCGCAACTACCGGATCTTGCAAAATTTAGCAAGGAGTATATGGTCAATCTACGTATCTTGCAAGATCTTAAAAGATTCTTCTCAATCTTTGTCCTTAATGAAATATACCTCATAATACAAGAGCGGACCATTTCGGAATGGACTCCTCATTAGATAGAGAAGATCGCGAAGATCCTGTCTGTGATCCACTGTCCTATTCCAGCAGCTTAAACTTGTAGTTAATTGTCGGAATACCTCGTATCTGTTGATACGAGGGGAATCTATCCCATCCCAGTCTATTGAGAGAATATCATACGATATTTGCCATTGAATCGCTCATTCAATAAACATGAAAAATATTATGCCTTGAAGAGGACTCGAACCTCCACGCTCTTAAGCACGAGATTTTGAGTCTCGCGTGTCTACCATTTCACCATCAAGGCATCAAAAAAGTGAATCCTATTACATGAATAGTATATATATATATTATTCATATCATGATGAATATAGAATATATGTAAGAGATAGCGTATTGGAGTATTGATATTGATCGGTCGTAAAATAATAATCTGATTACTTTTTTATTACCTTCCTCGCGTATGTATAAGACCAAATCTATTAAATCAATAGAAAATATTACCAATCCTTCTTACAAAATATCTTTGTTCATTAAAATATATTAGTTTTTTTAGTTGTTTCTGACCTTGCTTTACCTTAATTGTTATTTCGATAAAAAAGATTGCAAAAAACTTTTTTCGGTAAAAGCGATTGATGTCTTGGTCCGAGTGGGAGGTAGGGGTAACAGTCCTTTTCTTTCTCTTTTCCGCATGTCCATAGAGTTTTGAGAGATAGAAACATCTAAAAAAAAAGAAAGAGAGATATCTCACTATATTTTATTATATAGGTAATAATTTGTAATTTGTAGAACGAATCATACTCCTTCATATACGTCAGGGGTCCATTGATGAAAAGGAACTGGGGAAAGCTCGGACCCAATTCTTACAGTTATGGATATAAGCGCAATTCATAATCCTGGAGAGTCATACATTTGTGTATCTATGAGACCATTTACTATTTCTTGAAGCTCAATCTCTCCCCCGGATAAATCATATAGCCAAGAAAGAGCATAGACCAGACCAGCAGAATGGAAGAACTTGCCTCACCCATAAGTGAATATTTCATAGTAGCCTCATTGGATTGAGGCGTACATCTCTTCTGGTATATAAATAGAATATATAAGAACATCAACTGAAACATTATAAAGCTATGAGGCTGAATCATTAGCACCACGTAAAAAAAAAAAAAAAAAAAAAAACAAATTCCTCCTAGAGCAGCTGTTAATACGAATAAAAGAAACTATGTTATAGTCATTTCTGTACATTGAATGTACTCCACGGATAGAGGAACACATAGGGTTGAACGTAATAAATTGATTCATCAAAATATTTCGTTGAAATTGTTCGTTCGAAAATGACCCAAAGAGCTGATCATAGGTTCTTCTCTCCATCGAAATGATAAGACCACTATGCTCATTACAAAGAGATGAAAACCAAGCTATATCTTCTTGATCATCGATAATGAAGAATTAGGACGAGAATCAGGATACATTCTGGCCGGGGAAAGAAAGAGAACTTCCATGGTAGAAAAGCAAATAAAACTCTTTCAAATTATCTCAGGGTATAATTTCAATTTAAGTTTTCACTTTGTACATGTGAGATCATGAATTAGTAATTTATTTCAATCTCCGAAAGAGTAGAAATAGTTTATAACTTCCAATTTTCGGAATAGGAAATTGACATAATCCTCATGAATAGGATCGATTATTCCTCCATAATCTATCTCCTTATTCCTTAAGCAAGCCTTCTCAAGAGGGCACGGGAATCTAATTCAAATTTATCAGGATATGTAGATCCACTATATAGATAGGTAGATCTCGATCCTGTTTATGGATTAACGGAAATGTGCAAAAGCTCTATTGGCCTCTGCCATTCTATGAGTCTCTTCCTTTTTGCGTATAGCATTGCCATTCCCTCTGGCAGCATCCATTAATTCGTGACTCAATTTGAAATCCATATTTCGACCCGGACGTTTTCGAGATGCCCCTAATAACCAACGAATGGCAAGTACTTTTCCTTGTGTAGATCTTATCTCAATGGGAACTCGATAAGTTGATCCACCCACACGTCTTGCTTTTACTGTTACATTGGGGGTTACTCTACGTATTGCTTGGCGTAGAACAGATAGTGGATTTTTCTCCGTCTTTTGTTGAATATTTTTGATGGATCGATAAAGAATTCGATAAGCCAATGATTTTTTCCCGTTTTTAAGAATACGGTTAACCACCATGTTAACTAATCGATTATGATAAATAGGATCGGATTTTGCAGTTTTTTTTTCTGCAGTACTTCGTCGTGACATGAGTATGAAAAAGGTTCAAGAATCTATTTCATAAAGGCTGAAAATAAATCATTTATTTTGGCTTTTTTACTCCATATTGTAGGGTGGATCTCTAAAGGTATGAAAGATCTCCCTCCAAACCGTACATACAACTTTCGTCGAATACGGCTTTCCACATTATTATATCTGCATAGATGAGACCTATTCTTTATGCATATAATTCTGTTTACTCACTCTCGATTGAGTATCCGTTCCCTTTCTTTCTTTTGCTATGATTGGAAATCTTGTATTTCACATATCTATACGATTAAGTCCTTAGGTTCAAAAAATAGTGTATAAAAAAAAAGTGTTTCAAATCATTGCTATTTGACTCGAACCTGTTCTAAAAAGGTCAAGGTATTTTTTTCATTTTCTGTTGAAACAATCAGGGAAAACTTCGAAAATGATTTCGATATTGAACCTTGGACATATAATAGTTCCGAATCTCCTTAAAAATAAGATCGTTTGTTTTACGGTAGCCTGCTATAGTCCCCTTACAAAACGTTCGTTATTAGGTTAGCCATATACTTCACATGTTCCTAGCAATTCACATGGCATCATCATGAAATGATACAAGTCTTAGATAAGTAAGAATATACAACGCACTAGAACGCCCTTGTTGACGATCTTTTACTCCGGCAGCATCTAGGGTTCCTCGAACAATGTGATATCTCACACCGGGTAAATCTTTAACCCTTCCTCCTCTTACTAATACTACGGAATGTTCTTGTAAATTATGGTCAATACCAGGTATATAAGCAGTGATTTCAAATCCAGAGGTTAATCGTACTCTGGCAACTTTACGTAAGGCAGAGTTTGGTTTTTTGGGGGTGATAGTGTAAAAGTTGACAGATAAGTTGTCTTCACTGTCACTCTACAAAACCGTACATGAAATTTTCACCTCATACGGCTTCTCGTTCGATTCTTTCAAAGTAGGATAGATTGGATTATTTTCGTTGTTCGAGAATCTTAATATTCCCTTCCTTCATGCATTATGTCTCAAAGAGTCACTGAAACCAATTCAGTAAAAAACGTTTTCGTATTCCAACCAAACACTAATGAATCAGAATTTTCCGTTCAAAAATATTATGCAAAATCTTCGGGATTTCCTCTTCCTTCTCTATTCCTATCCTATAAGTACAGCGTCTGAAGAAATACTATTTTCTATTAATCAATATTATTACATGCTAATTCCTTCTTGATATCTCGATATATCATTCCTCCAAATCACAAATTGGATTCGAAATTGACGGGTTAATGTGAGCTTATCCATGTGGTTATACACTGTTCGAATTCGAACAGGAATCAATTTGATTCAAAATATTGGCTTTCGTGCTTTGGTTGGGGTTGTCCAAGATCATTTCGATGACCTATGTTGAAGGGATATCATATATCTATATGATTATATATGATCTGATCGACTGCGTAAGGCTTGCGAATAGCAATCGATATGGCCAGGGAAAGTATACAGAAAAGGAAGTTATTTCTGATCTGATCAGTCAATGATCTGGCTCGGTGAGTCCTTTCTCCTATGATGAACTTATTAACTGATGAACTGCTGGCATCAGTCCTATATTTCTGTGGACCGGTGGAAAAGTGAGGGCTCAGCGGGAAGAGGATTGTACCACGAGAGAACGAAGGGGTCAACCTGTTCCGAAGATACAACATGGATTTTTGAAATGTAGTTGTAGTTGTAGTTGTACTCTCACATTGATCCAGATCAAGAAGGGTTTCCATTCATGGAGGTAAATATTTGCCTGCTAGGCAAAAGGATAGCGATGCTAGTTACAAATTCTGTATGTTCTGGTAGGATTTCAATGTATTTACATGAAGTAGTTAACGGTTGCATAGGGTCTTCTCTTTTCTGTTCTGTAATGATGGATCCTGTATGTACATGTTCCTGATAAAAATCATTTGTTCATTTTCGGGTGGAAACACATCGGAACTTTTGAATGGAAAAAGATATAAAAGTAGCTCTTATTTTTCGAAAACGGTAATATCCTTGGTGCAAGAAGAACAATTTGATCTGTATCATCTCCGTATCATCTTTACTCGGTCCTGTTCTCTTTGTTCTTCCAAACAATATTGAGTCCTTTCCGCACGCACTAGTGCTAGATCAGATAAAACATGCTGAACAAAATCTTTTTCATGTCAAACTTACTTGATTGAGATAGCTAAAATCTTACCGATTTTACGGGACCATATTTTATGGTTCGAATCAGTAGGAAATCCTATTTTCGATAGGATTCAATCAAAATAGTATCCAATCTTTCTCATTCTTTCTTTTCGTAGTAGTGTGAAAAAAAGGGGGGGTTGGCTTCAAGTTGTTCGAAAGAAAATATTGGAATAGTGGTGGTGAGTCTCTCAAGCCTTTGGTAACTTATTATTAATAAGTCAGTTCTCCTTCCAGATGAGAGTAGGGAAGGGATATAACTCAGCGGTAGAGTATCACCTTGACGTGGTGGAAGTCATCAGTTCGAGCCTGATTATCCCTAAACCTAATGTTAGTTCTTTCATTAAAAAATTTTTTTTTTTTTTTAAGAAGAAATGGAATGACAAAAATGGAGCTGGATATTTCAATTGGAAGATATACAAATTGTAATAATGAACAAAAAGGGTCTACGCTCATTTAATGAAATATTGATATATATCTCATATGTTAGTAGTGAGTTGAGTGGTTGGCATGAGCTTTGAATTAGATAAAATGAATATTCTATGATATATTCTATTCATTTGGATAAAAAAAAGAAGATCTTGGATGGTGAAATTGGAGGAGATACAAAGCTATTAATTTCTATGCAATCCATGAACCGAATCCAATTTGGTGAGATTTTGAATTCAAATCCTTTCGCATCGGGAGCGCCTTATAAAGCTCTTTGACCTTAGATGCGATCTACGTAAAAGCAATCCATATTTTTTGATAAAAAGTGTAGTAGTACTTATATTAACAGCATAGAAAATACTCGAAGGATAACAAAATCTAGTTAAGTATAGGTAAACGACTTTCAATATCGATCGTTATATTAATATATTATATAAAATGGATGAGAATATATAATGGAAATTTACCTTGAAATTTCAATTTGTAGATTCCATTATAATTTCTTTTCTATTTTCATCGAGAGAATGGATTGATTCAATTTAGAGCAGATTCCAATAAAGAACGGAGTTATCTACGAGAAAAATGAATAAATGAAATACATAAGATGTCTTTCACATTACAATATATTAATTAAACCCACTGTTCGTTATGGCAGTTCCGAAAAAGCGTACTTCTAGATCCAGGAAAAGAATTCGTAAAAATGTTTGGAAGGGAAAAGCATATCGGTCCGCAATAAAAGCTTTTTCTTTAGCTAAGTCTATCTCCACCGGTCATTCAAAAAGTTTTTATTGTATAGCCAATGATGATTCCTCCGGATCATCAAAATGAATTGATGTCAATTCTGATTCGGATGACCCGTAGCACAACACGAGGGAATATACGACACCACCCTCCAGGACCCTGGAGAACAGTGATGCGAAAGAAATCATTTTCTTCGGGTACTCCCAAGGGTGGTCGTACGAAAAGGACACGATCATTAATTAGTTCCACTACAGTACTTCCCTTAAGCCAATCTGGATAAATGGGAAATTTATCAACCATTCTTCCTTCTATCCACTCCGCCTTCCTACTAGAAAGGGATTAGAGTTCATCTTTTTTTGTAAGGATCCACTTCAGCATTACCTTTATGCTACATTTCTGGTAGCTCAACCTTATAAACATCCCAATCCATCCATTCTGATCCGAAACTAGGATCGAAACTATTTCTTCTTTTTGATAAAGAATGGCACAGAACCTAGGGAATCATGCATAGAGATTCTATTATTGAATTATGGAATAGCTTGTGCATTTCGTAATAGATGGAGGTTATTGCTCTATAGCAAATAATTACTAGTTCGTAGTTCCAGATATCTCGATTCATCCTTCTTCTGCTTCTGCTCCTACCAATGGTTCATCTCTGAACCCATTCTTTCCCTCTTTTACGGTTGTATAGAAAAAAGTGCTAAATCCTTTCACTCAAAGTCATCATCTTTTAATAAAACCCCTTTCTACATCTCAGTAGCTCAAAATAGGATCAATTAATTGATTAACAGCCTGTATATTAACCCGTATGTCATATTATTGTGAGCTATCAATATATTTGGATGTCTTCCCTAAAATTGGAAAGTCCAACAAAATATTGGAGAATAATCATATGGGAGATCATGGATCAGAAACATAGTTTTATTCTAGATATGTATATGCTCAAACCAATCAAAAAGATTGGAAAGTTATGATATAACTATGTATCTCTCTTTATTGTTTGGAATCTAGCTGCTCCGATTCTTCCCATCGTGAGCAAAAATTGAAAGATATTCCTTGTCCGATAACGCATGTGACTATTTTATTATTCTCTTTCGGAGCAGTGGGATCTGAACCCACGACCTCCATCACCCCAAGATGGCATGCTACCAAGCTGCGCCATGCTCCGTTATAATCATAAACCAACATAAAATTGATTCAAATGTAAATGCCCGAACTTATATTTTATTTGGACGTTATATTCACAGATTACTCCCTCTGCTAGACACGTTCCATAACATTGACGATCTGGTGTAAATAAGCTAGTATGGTCCCTACGAAGCCGCCATGGTGAAATTGGTAGACACGCTGCTCTTAGGAAGCAGTGCGAGAGCATCTCGGTTCAAATCCGAGTGGCGGCATTTTTAAAATAAGATCCCCTCAATAACTTCTTCCTATGTAGCAATATCTGTTCAATCTATTTCCATTGTGATAAATAAAACCTATCTTTCCATCATAGATCTCATTTGGAAATAAAATGAATAAATGGGTTTATTATGATATTCATAACTTTAGAACATATATTGGCTCACATCTCTTTTTCTCTCATTTTGGTTGTAACTCTCATTTATTGGGGAACCTTAGTTTATCGAATTGAAGGACTAAGCAGTTCGGGAGGAAAGGGCATGATAGTTACTTTTCTTTGTACAACGGGATTATTAATTACTCGTTGGTTTTATTCGGGACATTTACCGTTGAGTAATTTGTACGAATCATTCATGTTCCTTTCCTGGAGTTCATCCGTGCTCCATATAGTTCTAGAAATACGGAGCCAAGATGATCGGTGGTTAGGTGCAATTACTGCGCCAAGTGCTATGTTAACTCATGGTTTTGCTACTTTAGGTCTTCCGGAGGAAATGCAACGATCCGGAATGTTAGTACCCGCGCTACAATCTCATTGGTCAATGATGCATGTAAGTATGATATTGTTTAGCTATGTAACCCTTTTATGTGGATCCCTAGCATCAATAGCTCTTCTAGTTATTATGTCCGGAGTAAATAGACAGGTTCTTCTCGGTGCGATGGACAATTTCTTTTCCCGATCCATTCTTCCCAATGAAAATTTTTATTTACATGAAAAAATCAAAAGTGATTTGCAATACACTTTTGATTTTTCATCAACGAATTATCGTAAATGTCAATTGATCAAACAATTAGATCATTGGAGTTATCGTGCGATTGGTCCCGGTTTTTCTCTTTCAACCATAGGTACTCTTTCTGGAGCAATATGGGCCAATGAAGCATGGGGATCTTATTGGAGCTGGGATCCAAAAGAGACTTGGGCATTAATTACTTGGACCATATTCGCAATTTATCTGCATACTAGAATGAATAAGGGTTGGCAGGGTAAGGAACCGGCAATTGTGGCTTCTTTAGGATTTTCTATAGTTTGGATCCGTTATTTGGGGGTCAATCTATTAGGAATAGGGTTACACAGCTATGGATGGTTGATCTAACATAGAATCATAAATGGACCGAATTCCCGGAGGGAAAAAAGAATAGATTCGATCCAGTTCCTTTATGTAATTGATAAGTGACATCAATAACTGGTCCAAGTTATTTCAAAGATTTATTATAGAATGATGGAATCATTACTTGAAATAACTTGAACTATATTAGAAAAAAAAAAAAAAAAAAAAAAAAAAATAAAATATTTTTTTTCCTCAATTCAATTCCATTAATCTCTCAAGTGCCGTACCAATTGATCCATGATAGATCGTTTGAAAAAGGATCCATTGGGACCTGTATCTGCCATGGAACCAAAAATGACAAAACCCATACGGGATACTGAACACTATCCTCCCTTTCCAATTCCGTTGACCCAGAGAAACTGGAGCTGCATAGACGATTTTAACCGCCCCTATCATTACGAACCACAGCGAAAATAAATATAAAATGAGCATGAGGTAGCAATTCCATGTTCGGATTAACCCATACCCTCTAATTGAAACAAGTATGTAAGGGAAAAATTGGCGATTTGATTGTATAAGTGATGAAGAACTCTAAGAATAATATTCTTTTTAGTATTACGGGATAATAGTTCTTATCCAATATTTATGAACCTAATGTTGGTTCATAAGATCCCTGGAGACCCATACTTCTCGCTCCGATTAGGGGAAAGATAGAACCACCTGCAGTGTACAAAATGAACTTTGTGGCCAAATATACACGTCTTTTCCCCCCCCCCCCCCCCTCCGCACGGATAGAAGTGGGTGAAGGGAAATTGCAGTTCCCGCATAGGAAAGAAAACTAGAATATCTCGAGAAGCAAATGATCCTAATTGGTCACTGTACATTGTTAAAATTCATTAGTAAATGAAAAAAAAAAATCGAGGATTTTGAGTAACTAGCCAAGCAACTGAAATGTCCAAAGTGGTAACAAATCCCGTCAAATCAAATAGGTCCAATGGAAAGTCCGTCAATTCCCAGTCTCCAATGAAAATAAATAAGATCTATCCAGTTATAATCTTTCTTTTTTGAATTGGATCAATTCATTATCGAATTGGAAATAGTAACGGACGGAATGTATAGGTAATTAAAAGGAGTTCTAGTAAACAAATACCTAGAGTATACCATCGAATCAGCTCATTCCCTCCCTCTATGGGAGGGGAAATAAAAGCATTAAGGAATCTGCAGATATGGGCGAACTAACAAATATTTTGGATCGAGCTAAGGTAATTCGCTAATTATAGAGATGGAAGAGACTTTCCATCTCTCTCTCCACTGATAAAAACCCATACTTGATCCAAGATCTCGAGTATGGGTTTTTATCAGTGGAGAGAAAAAATTTTGAAAATATGAGATGGATTTCACCATTTTTATTGTGCATATTGATTAGTAAGCTAGACCCATACTGCGAGTCGTCTCATGCCATAAATAAACACGTACACTCAAGAAATCTGTTGGACAAGCGGATTCGCACCGCTTACAACCTACGCAGTCTTCTGTTCTTGGAGCAGAAGCAATTTGCTTAGCTTTACATCCTTCCCAAGGTATCATTTCCAATACATCTGTGGGACAAGCTCGTACGCATTGGGTACAACCAATACATGTATCATAAATTTTGACCGAATGTGCCATTGGATCTCCATTAGTTAGTAAAAAGTTTTTAAATTGATAAGATCATATATAGCCAAATCTTCTAATATATGCCCAATAAAGATGGCTAATAACGGGATATTATGAATATAAAACGAAATGAAATTCATGACGATCATAGGTCGGGAGTTCATATTCTTCAATCATCGAAAGACAATTTGTGGGACAATACTTGACATAATTTCCATGAAAGATAAAAATTCATGGAAAAAAAAAAAAATATTATAAATTCCCAATAGTTTTTCCCAATATATCTTCCAAATTTCCAATCAACAATGGGTAGATTGATCAGACATACATGTATACTCCACAAGCAATACTTTGAAAGAATCCTAAGTGTATTCATCCACGAAATCGTTCTGATGGGGATGGTATCAATTTGTTATAGGGATATTTAATAGTCTAAGTAAATGATTCATGTGATATAATGATTATGCATCATTTTTATACCTGTAGCAGAAATAGATCATATATAATATCATGTCCCTCTCTCTGAAAATATAAGATCATGTCCCCCTCTACAAAAATATGAGAGAAGGGAGTTTGTGGAAAATATAAGAAGAGAGAGTTTGCGCACCAATATCCGCTATGAAAAGCCCAGGCTATAAAAAATGAGAAGCTATACAACCCAACTCTAGCATAATCACTCTGCTAGAGCTATCCCTTTGGGATACATATTTCCCGATCGATCTTTTCGGCTTACCGTTCCGTTATTGCCTCTGCGAACATAGTAGCTAAATAATTCCATTTTGTTACATAGGGGAGATATTGAACAATTGTTCGATTATAAACAATTTTATCAATCCTTCCCCCTATGTAAATAATCTGATAGAGTACAGGTTCACAGTCAATAACATTTTGACTATCTAGCAATAAGTCGAAGAACACCGTGCATCGATGGATAATGAGAACCCATACTTACCATCAGGGGGTCTTTCTCTGTAGCAAGCATGATCATATTATAAATGAGAAAAAAAGAACGACTAATTGGGATTCGGGATCTCTAAAAATGGGAATTGAAAACTTTCAAATTAACGGGTTTTTAGCCCACGAATACCTAATCGACCGATTAAATCATCGTAACGAAGTTTATCCCTCTTGTAGAGATAAACCAAAAGTTGCTTACGTTTGCCCAAAATTTTCCACAAACCTCTTTGGGAAGAATAGTCTTTTCCATGCAATTGCAGATGTTGGGTAAGTCTTAGGACCCGATTGGTTAAATAAAATACCTGAGATTCAACAGATCCTCTCTGTTTATCAGGAATCAGAGACGAACTAATGGATAAATTCTTGATCATAAAAAAACAAATTTTCCCGGAGTTGAATGGAATTTTTTTTTTCTCGAGTCAGAAAAAAGAATTAGATCCATTCTTTCATTTTCATGGTCCATATAAGAATTCTGATTCATTCCGACCATTTCTATTGAATATAAATTGGTCGGATTCTTTCTATCTTCTTGGAGGAATATCTGGTTTTGGACCTATGGCAAAATACGATACGAGAGGTAGAATGTTTTCACATTGATGAAACGAACAGATTGGTTCAATTTTGGCGATATCCTGAAACTCCATTGAATAAATCTATTCTTTCGATGAAAACGTAATTAAAACAAAAAATCTATCAATTGAAAGTTAGGGGATACATACGTATTCTCAACATTGCGGATCGACTCCCATCATTTGTATTGAACCAATATCTATTCATGCAAATAAGATCCTCTAATCGATAACTAGGCCAAAGAAAACGTTTAATTTTTTGTGTTGTATCTGCGCTAAGATGTTGGTCTCTTCCCATGAGTTCTTCGTCATTTTGTATGTCTATTTCTTTTCCATTAGAAAATCCTGCATGATCGTTCTCTGGATCAAACCGATTCAGGATTCTAAATTCTCTGCGACGTTTTGGAAGCAAAATATCTTCTAAATTGAGGGAACTCAAAATGTTTTTTACATCCCCCATAATTTCCCCGCGTTGCACAGATCCATCATAAAGATTTCCATCCATCCATTCCCGAGCTCTATTTTGAAACTTCAATGAAATACTTATGATTTTATACATCAGGAATTGGTCATTCGGTATGCTTGATAAACGATATGGTTCGGAGACTATTATTTTTTTATCTTCCCATATTTCATTTCCGCTGCTTACCTTTCTCGGAACATCCCCCTGAATAAGATCATCTTCCCGTATTTCATTTTCATTGCTATCCTTCTTCAGAAGAAGGAACATTAGATTCAGGTTAACATTTCGCTCTTGGATATTGGTCCAAAGATATTGGTCTGTATCCTTAATTCCGGACATAACCCTGCAAATATTCGACAGCTTTAATACGCTTTCTTCCCCTATAGCTTGTACCGTTTTGTATTGAACAAGAACTTTATGAGTTCGTTGATCTTTTACTTTACCAGTTTGTTTATCTTTTACTTTACCAGTTTGTTTATCTTCTACTTTACCAGTTTGTTGATCTTCTACTTCACCAATTTGTTGGTCTTCTACTTCACCAGTTTGTTGATCTTCTACTTCACCAGTTTGTTGATCTTCTACTTCACCAATTTGTTGGTCTTCTACTTCACCATATTCATCGTTCCGATTATGCTCTTTTCCTTTTTTGTTCTGAACATATGATCTAGCACCTATTCCTTGTTCCAGAACATTTGTTGTTTCCTTCCGTTCTTCTTCCTCCATCTTTTTCCGGTCTCGTTCTTCTCGTAAAAACGATTTTCTTGGTACGGGCTTCGATTTAGTGTCATATATATTATGGATTCCCAAAAGTTCCGGGAATAACCAGAATTTGAGATCTAATCCGGATCCTCTCTTCTCGATTTCCAGAGAATCCATAATGCCAACATTGTCTTTTCGCGCCTCATCAATCCCCTGCTGATTCGTAATAAAATCAGTCTTCTGCCTGTCAATCATTGTTGTATGATTGTAAGTACAAGAACGTATAGCATCGTAAATATCAATAATAGAACGATGACCATTCACGATATTGAAATCGGTACCCTTCCAATCCTCCTCGAGGATATCACGAATCAACTTTTTCCTGAGAATTCCTTCACGATCGGTAATATCTTGATCATTTGGTATATCAGGTTGTACTGGTGGTTCGTTAATATCTGAATCTTTTGTCAAATTGAGAATATCTGAATCTTTTGTCGAATTGAGAATATCTGAATCTTTTGTCGAATTGAGAATATCTGAATCTTTTGTCGAATTGAGAATATCTGAATCTTTTGTCGAATTGAGAATATCTGAATCTTTTGTCGAATTGAGAATATCCAAATCTTTTGTCGAATCGAGATAACTATATGATAAGAGATCGTATCTGTAACGTTTGTTCATTTTCCGAAGTAGTTTCAAAGAAGGTTCCATCACAGCTGCAAATATAGAATCTTTTTGTTGTTCATAGGGAATTAATCGTTCTTCATAGCACGTACATTGCTTACTGACTCTATTTCTCCATTTCCGTGGGTTTATACTAGACCATATCTGTGGGGATAAATGGTACCGGTCAGAACATTTCAACCATTGTTTCCAGTCATTCTCCTTCAGATCTTGTGGTTTCTCGTGATCCAATATTCTTTGTATATCTAAGAATTCTTTGATCTTATTTTTTATCAAGGGATATGATGTTTTGGCTCGAGATTCTAATAAATACTTTGAATAGGACCTGTTCATTGTCTTTATTTGCCATATCTTGTGAAATACATATGCTTGGGACATTGAGCACATGTTTCGATCAGGACGAATTTCAAAATCTTGTATTTTTTCGTTGATCAAATAGTAGTTGGTAATTTTATCTCTATTTCTTCTTGAAATATCATTATTGAGAATGAATATTCGTCCGTAAATTGTTGCTATATTCCCCGTGGATCGGATCCAAGCGGATCGAATCCAAAATTGAATATTTGACCCGATGAAATGAATAACACTTGGTAAAAGATCTCGGTCATTTTTGATAAAAAGTTTCATGAATTTCATTGAATAGAAGCTTTTTCGGATTAATTGGACACTTTTATTTCGAAATCGACCAGGTATTCGCCGAATCTGAACCAATCGCTTTTTTAATGTTGATCCCGACATATTCAAACTCCCCTTCGATCCGGTATTAATCTCTGAATCCACCAGAGACATTCTAGTTATAGGAGAGCTATTTATGATCGCGATAGATTCGATCCGTTCCTTCATTGTGGTCGTCCGATCATCTTGATCTTTAACATTAATTGTTCGAGTTCCATATCCAAATTGATCATTAACTTCTGGTGAATCATTTGCACTACCCATAGAGGTAGTCTCACTCAGTAATTTATTTTGTATCCGGTCATTCAGTTCACTCTTGTCTATATATCTAACTCGTGGAACGCGTCCTATTCCTGTAGATCCCATCAATCGTCTCTTCAATTTTTTGAAGATAATAAATTCTCTCCTCAACCCTCTTTTCAATCTTTTGAAAATGAGAAATCCTCTTTTCAATTTTTTGAAGATCAATTTTTTGAAGATAGGTTTCAAAAATTTGGAAAAAGGCCCTAGCTTTGGGTTTGGATCACCATAAGGTACGTCAGTTTCCAATCCAAGGGTCGTTAAATAACTCCAACGCAATCTTTTTTCAAATCGGGGTTTGGATCTATGCCAAGGCTTCAAACGAAAAGGAAATAGAAGCTTTATCTGCATACCATTTTTTTTCCATTTGTCTGGGAATTCTGTTTGGGAAAATTCGGTACCATCAGGAGCGCATCTTATATGCACTTCTCTCCTCATTTCTTCCCAATCTTCGGAAAATTCGGGGACTTGAAATATTAATATACGACCAATATTTTTGGCTATTATAAGCGATGGTAATATTATACGTTTTCTAAGAATTGATTGAGCCACTAATAATAAACCTCTTAAATGGTTCAATTCCGACCACAGTGCACATAAGGACTCAACGATTGTCAGACTGTAGGGGACCGGCTCAAATTCTTTGGATCTCTGGATTTTTTTCCTAATTTCTTTCTTGATTTGTTCTGTATAAACTCTATCAGAATCGGGCGTGTCGTAATAATCTTTAGGATAAGTAGGTATTTCCATTCTTACCAAAAAGAAAAAGGAATGTACATTCGGTTGTATCCCCTTCCATATCATAATTTTACGTCTTTGAGCACGTATGGATCCTACGATTAAGGACCGGCGATAATCTGACTCGGGAAAATAACGTTTCATAACTATTTTTCTTTGCCCAAGACGAAAAGTCAGCGTACTTCTGACCTTTCTTGAACGAACCCTATTCGTTGTGGCTAAAACTGCGGTTAGCTCATCATAGTCGCCCATCATCAAACCAGAGGACCATCGAGGCACATGTTTCCGGATCTCTCTAATTTGGAGAGGTTCTTTTAATAGTATTTCCCTGTAAAGGGTAATAAAATCTTTTGTTTGCGTTGAATCATCCGTAGATAGATTTCCACGAAATTTCCGTAGTATTGTCCACTCGTGTTGCGCCAAAGACTCGAAAAGTAAATTCTGTTCCGAAGTAACCTTTTCTTCCGTAGTAAAAAGATAAAGAATCAATTCCCATTTTATGGTACCTGTGGGTGCAACGTTTCTACCGTCGATTCGGCTGTAAATATTTACCAAATAGTTTGTGTAGATTCGTTCATTACATGAAGCAATTTCCGGTACGATATCTATATAGGCTACTCGAAGGGCTATTTCCAACCACAATAAATGTATCAACGAATCATCCTCTTTTGCATAGATCTCTTGAATCTGATCAGAAGGCATTTCCAACAAATCTTTTGGATAGATCAGGTTACCAAAAGAATAATCTATATCCGAAGAATCTATATTCGACAAATACTCTTCAAAGATCTTCCTTGCTTGATTTGGAATTATTCGTTCTGCTAAAAGCCGTTTCGAAATAGGTTCAACTTTTACTCTTTTCGATGATTTAGTGATCGGAATGAGCGAACGAACAGTATCTGTAGGTAAGGGTTCCCAGGGTAGTCGAAAGCTTTCGTGTTCCAATTCCTGCCAATGATGAGAGATATGGTACCCATGCCCAAATAGATCATTTGGGAATCCCTCTTTACGGTCTTTCATAAATACCTCCGTAAAATCCGAAAGATTCGAAATGATCGAATCGTTCAGCATTCGGGGGGACTCAATTTGGTTAATTGTTCCACGGAATGCCCCATTAAGGAATGGATCATACATTTCAGTAAAAGAATCTCCCTGAGAATTGGAGAATTGAACTCTACTTTCCATAACATTTCCAACAGGAGATCCATTGCTTAGAGCTTTCACTCGATCCGAAAATTCATTCCCTAAATAATCTCTTCTTCTTTTAATGGTATGGATCCATCTATGATAAGGATCCTCAGATGAGCAAGAAATACCTGAAAGATATCTATATTTATCGAGCTTTTCCCCAAGAACCAATATACTAGGTAAAAACGTAAAAGAGATTCTTTGTTTTCCATCACTCAAATATGTGCCAAAAAAATATTGAGAGACTTCAGTCCTCACAGGACCTAGTCGAGTAAATGGGCTATTCCCGATATATCGTATTGGCCGATAAGCTCTATTATGATCAAAGAACATAATGGGCCATGGTCGCTTGAACCATGATAATTTTTCTTCCTTCTTAAGTCCTTTCATTTTTTTTGAATCTATAGCCAAAGAGCTATCATCTATAGCCAAAGAGCTATCATCTTCATCTATAGCCAAAGAGCTATCATCTATAGCCAAAGAGCTATCATCTTCATCTATAGCCAAAGAGCTATCATCTTCATCTATAGCCAAAGAGCTATCATCTATAGCCAAAGAGCTATCATCTATAGCCACAGAGATATCATCTATAGCCACAGAGTGATTAGTCACAGAGCGATCATTTTTGGCGTCATTATTTCTCTTTTTAAGAAAAGGTGATGGAGCTCTACCTAAATAGAATGAACAATAAGAAAGAAGAAGTAGACTAAAGGTTCGATGGATATAACGTCTTAATATAGTATAATTGATAGGTGAATTACGTTCTATACGGAAAGATACCAATTTTGTCAAAATTATGAATAGAATATGACCACCCAACCAACCGCAAAAACTACTTATCACAAATGATATATTACCGCCGTAACGAAAAAGAAAGAGGTTCACCAGTCTTGTTAATACGGGATTTGCTAAAATAATGGGATTACACAATTGAAGAATTAGACCACTCATAAATAGACTTATAATTTTTGGATTGTTGATCGAATTTATGGGGTGCAGAGATTCAGAACTTGAAGGTTCTTTGTTCATTTTATAAAAACGAAAAAACATGTATGGTACGACCAATAAAGTTATTGCGTGAGGTTTCCACAACGCTGCATAGATGGGCGAATAGTACATGGACAAAAAGACTATTAATTGTCCCGTAATAGAACCACTTATAGCTATTATACCATAGAGAGTTTCTCCCAAAAAGAAAGATCTCATGGAATATATTTTAGAAGGACCAAAAGGCAATGTAGTGAGAAATCCATAATATAGCCCAAATAAAATGATCGGACCTGAGACTTCTATCCATGATGATAATGGATCCCATAGTAGACCAAGTACTCTTATCATATCGAAACTCCTTTTTGATCGAAATAAAACAATGGGAAATAGGAATAGAATAAATAGATCTGGTATCCCCCATATATATATGGGAGATACAGATAGGAATAGTTATCATTTTATACATCCATAAATTTGATTTAACAGAATAGATTCCAATATCTAACATATTGAAAATAGAAAATCGATTTTGAATAGATATTATAACATCTGGATATATACATATGCTATTAATACAAATATTCTCTGTTATTTTATCTAGGAGTAGGAGTACTGGTATAGAACTCGTTTGTATTTCTGACCAGGGTGGTCCGATCCAAGTTATCTAAATTTTCGTTACGTCGTAGAGGGCGGGTAACCAATTCAAGTACATCTCTCGCATTGGCAAATCCATGAATCTGGGCAAAAGTAAATTCAACTGACCATTTAGTACCAATTCCTCTCGCCCCTAACGGGTTAGCATGAGCCATTCCGGTGATGGCTAAGTCGGGTTGTAGCTCGCGCATACGTCGTATCTGATTCGAATTGTCTGGTTTCTCCACAATTCGTGGTATTGGTATACACATTCTTATACATGTATCTTTTAAAAGTGCTAATTCAGCAGCTTGATACCGTTTATCCATATATGGAATACCAATTTCATAAACGATCATACCACATCTGATTAAGAATCTTGCTAGAGATATTTCTAGGAGATTATCTCCCATGAAAAATACAGATTTCCCGCGTACCAAATCAAGATAATCCTTTAAACTCTCCCATATCCGTTCCTCTCTTTCCTCTAGACTCTGGGTCTCAATACCAAATACAGGACAAATCTTTTCGATCCAAGCACGCGTTCCGTCCGGACCAATAGGAAAAGGAGCTACGATTAATTCACATTTTTTTCGTCTTATCAAAGTTGTTGCTGTACGACTCAAAAATGGGTTAACGCCACAAACATAAACTCCACCACCCAGTGATGGAAGATCGGCATATCTCTGAGCGGGCAACCAACCCGATACCTTGATGAATTGGCGTCTTAATTCTGTATTAAGTTGAGAGACCAAATTCGAAGGTAAAGACCCAAAAAGAACTAAGGGAGGATGATTTGCATATTCTACCAATTGATTTTCCTTAAGAAGAGGAAAAGGGAATAAATTTGTTTTTGTTATAGTTTTTTTTGATTCACCAACGGGGAATTCCTGTTCTGGACAACGATGTGCCATTACAGCTAACACAGTATCTTCCCCTTGAGTAAAAGCATAATCCAGTCCATTTGCTCTTGCCACTAAAATTGGTACTCCAATTTCATATTCCAACTTGGGTGCCATACCTTCCAAATCCATTTTTATTATTTCTGTAGTACAAGTGCCTATCCATATGATGACGCTGGGGTCTCTATCTTTTTTTATCCGAATACAAAGCGTTTTCAATTCCCCATAATCGTTCAAATGGGCCGAGATATCCCCTTCTTCTAATTCTGCCATTGCATAGCGGGGTTCTGCAAAAATCATAACTCCAAGTGCATTTTGCAAAAAATAACCACATGTTTTTGTGCCCACTACCAAAAAGAAACTGTCTTCAATCTTTTGATACAACCAGGATACACAGCTAATGGGACAAAAAGTATGATAATTACCCGTTTCACATTCAAAAGTTATAGTTTCATCAATTTTGGCCGGCATAATAGGGAGGGGAAGAATAAATGGCTGGGGATAAATAAGGAAAAGAAATAATGAATAAAAAGGATAATAAGAAGAAAGAATCAAATTTACAACGAATTGTGAATTAATTGTTGATTCTAAATTCTCGTAAACCCAAGTAAATTCTCCTGATTCTTTTTTTTCTGTCCCCCACCACCAATGGGATTTAGATAAAGATCAGAGAGTAAACTGAATAATTCCCGATCTGGAATCTCTTTTGGGACAATACCTTCTGGTTGGGACAATATTTGATCTGCTATATCTAGATAATATTTACACACATAGTTAAGGGATGGTTCAGATCCAACCATTTCAAATAAGGTTTTACCCTTTACTCTGGAAACT
>Ga0213499_10000002_pt1:47500-76024 | contig 76024 bp, 56 predicted proteins | sample Redfir_Yose_1_Me_FD_150980 | JGI IMG/M metagenome (GOLD analysis project Ga0213499, IMG submission 150980) | Leaf-associated microbial communities from Abies magnifica in Yosemite National Park, California, United States - Redfir_Yose_1 | ecosystem: Host-associated > Plants >...
CTGGGGTACTTCACTTAATATCTTCTGCGGTTTTAGGTTTTGGTGGTATTTATCATGCACTTATAGGACCCGAAACTTTAGAAGAATCTTTTCCATTCTTTGGCTATGTATGGAAAGATAGAAACAAAATGACCACAATTTTGGGTATTCACCTAATCTTGCTAGGTGCTGGTGCTTTTCTTCTAGTGCTCAAGGCTTTGTATTTCGGAGGTGTATACGATACCTGGGCTCCCGGCGGTGGAGATGTAAGAAAAATTACGAACCCGACTCTTAACCCAAGTGCTATATTTGGTTATTTACTGAAATCTCCTTTCGGAGGAGAGGGATGGATCGTTAGCGTGGACAATCTAGAAGATATAATTGGAGGACATGTATGGTTAGGTTCCATTTGTATCTTCGGTGGTATCTGGCATATCTTAACCAAACCTTTTGCATGGGCTCGCCGTGCATTCGTATGGTCCGGAGAAGCTTATTTGTCCTATAGTTTAGCGGCTCTATCTCTCTTTGGTTTTATTGCTTGTTGTTTCGTTTGGTTCAACAACACAGCTTATCCTAGTGAATTCTATGGGCCCACCGGCCCAGAAGCCTCTCAAGCTCAAGCGTTTACTTTTCTAGTTAGAGACCAACGTCTTGGAGCTAGTGTGGGGTCTGCCCAAGGACCTACTGGTTTAGGTAAATACCTTATGCGTTCTCCGACTGGAGAAATTATCTTTGGAGGGGAAACGATGCGTTTTTGGGATCTCCGTGCTCCCTGGTTGGAACCCCTAAGGGGCCCTAATGGTTTGGACCTGAGCAAGTTGAGAAAGGACATACAGCCTTGGCAGGAACGACGTTCGGCAGAATATATGACTCATGCTCCTTTAGGTTCTTCAAATTCTGTGGGTGGTGTAGCTACCGAAATCAATGCGGTGAATTATGTCTCTCCCCGAAGTTGGTTATCCACTTCCCATTTCGTTTTAGGATTTTTCTTGTTCATAGGTCATTTGTGGCATGCGGGAAGGGCTCGTGCAGCTGCAGCAGGATTTGAAAAAGGAATTGATCGTGATTTCGAACCTGTCCTTTCCATGACTCCTCTTAACTGAAACAAGAAATAGAACCAGATGGAAGAGAAATAAATTCAATTTCATTACATCCATCTCCCATATCGGAGGGATATGGGTATTTTCAAATACTCTCTTTCCAACTGGATCCTTCTAGCTCGGCTATATCCAGCCGAGCTATTCTCTTTTTTTTTTTACTGGACCGGACTAATATAATAAATGTGATTGTTGAAAAAAAAACAGGAGAGAGAGGGATTCGAACCCTCGATAGTTTTTTTACTATACCGGTTTTCAAGACCGGAGCCATCAACCACTCGGCCATCTCTCCCGGAGACAACTTATATTCTACCCCTTCAGATAATATCTAACTATAAGCATAAGGGACGAGACCAACCATACCTGTGACATATGATGATTTCTCATTATCATCTGGAATGGAAAAAAAAGTTTGAAAAGCTCGATCAATTTCTGGTAAAATCCTTTTCGTAGTGCATTTGATCAGAATTTAAAATTGGGGATCGGATGGTATAGTCTATTCAATCTGTTGGGAGCTTGTAAGATCACAACCATGACTATTGCTTTCCAATCAGCTGTGTTTGCATTAATTGCTATTTCATTTTTACCAGTGATTGGTGTACCTGTTGCACTTGCCTCTCCTGATGGTTGGTCAAGTAGCAAAAATGTTGTATTTTCGGGTGTATCATTATGGATCGGATCAGTCCTTTTTGTAGGTATCCTTAATTCTTTCATATCTCAGATCTGTTCTAGATGTTTTAGGTTCAAACCCCCCCCCTCCCGAAGGGCTTTTTTATAGTTATTCTTAAGGACCTTTTCCCTTAAGGCCCAAGGAACCCAATGAAGGTGCTCAAGGGAGGGGTTTTTCGTAAATGAATTAATAATTGGACCATTAATAAATGGTATCTACTTACGAATGGGATTGAACATATATGTATTTTCAAAATGATGTTTTATATATATTCATAACGAATAAAATGCGGGTATGGTTGAATGGTAAAATTTCTCCTTGCCAAGGAGAAGATGCGGGTTCGATCCCCGCTACCCGCCCGTTACATGGAATATGAAAATGAATAGTTCATGTATTGATCGTATCTTTTCCTCACTTTTCATTAAAGTAAAAAAGTGATAATGAAAGAGTAATCCTTTCTAAAGTGAGGGAGTAATTCTTTCCGGACCAAAATACTTCTTATGTTCTGGTCTGGCGGAGACAGGATTTGAACCCGTGACCTCAAGGTTATGAGCCTTGCGAGCTACCAGACTACTCTACTCCGCACCATTGATTTATATCATAAGCAGAATGGATGGGTACATCAAACAATCATGGAATATACTACCCCTATCCCAGGGGTAGGGGTAGTTTTCCATTATAACAATAAACTTCAATCACTTTTTTCTTTTTCCTACCAACTCGATTTTTTTATCCCGGGCAATAAACATGCGTGGGCCATCTCACGGAGTACGTGTCCGGACAATCCAAAGTCTCGATAGTTGGCTCTAGGTCTTCCAGTCGAAGAACAACGTCGATGAAGACGTGTAGGTGCACTATTACGTGGTGAAGATTGCAATTTTCTATGAATTTCCCATTTGTCATCCAATGATGAAACTTTGCTTTCATCCTCCAAAGATTTACGAATCAAATGATATTTTCGTTCCAGTGCTTGTCTTTTCTTTTCTCTCTGAATGAGACTCTTTCTCGCCATAATAGTTCAGTCGGTACTATTACCTACCAGGAATCAAAATATAGATCAGATTTGAGATGGATAAATATTACGTTGATTACTTTTTCTCTGTGCGGTATTGTCATTTATACAAAAATATCCCATTCACTTATTAAATTGATGAAGAAGAATTAACCAAATTTACCTGATGTAGAGGCAATTAAAAAAGCTGCATAAGTGAATATATAACCTACGGAAAAGTGAGCTAATCCAACTAATCGTGCTTGAACAATGGAAAGAGCTACCGGCTTGTCTCTCCATCGAACTAAATTAGCAAAAGGTGTGCGTTCATGGGCCCATGCAAGAGTTTCGATCAATTCCTGCCAATATCCACGCCAGGAAATCAGAAACATAAATCCAGTAGCCCAAACAAGATGCCCGAATAAGAACATCCATGCCCAAACAGATAAACTGTTCATACCGAAAGGATTGTATCCATTAATAAGTTGTGAAGAATTTAACCATAGATAATCTCTTAACCATCCCATTAAATAAGTGGAAGACTCATTAAATTGCGCTACATTACCCTGCCATAACGTTATATGCTTCCAATGCCAATAGAAAGTAACCCATCCAATAGTATTCAACATCCAGAATACTGCCAAATAAAAAGCATCCCAGGCCGAGATATCGCAAGTACCACCCCGTCCCGGACCATCGCAAGGAAAACTATAACCAAAATCTTTCTTATCTGGCATTAGCTTGGAACCACGTGCATCCAAAGCACCTTTAACTAGGATCAATGTAGTTGTATGCAAACCTAGAGCAATAGCATGATGAACCAAAAAATCTCCAGGACCGATTGTTAAGAACAATGAATTATTATTATCATTAACAGCATTTAACCAACCAGGTAACCATATGCTCTTACCTGCCTCGAATGCTGGACCACTTGTCGAAGACAGGAGTACATCGAAACCATATAAGGTCTTACCATGAGCAGATTGTATCCACTGAGCAAATATGGGCTCGATCAATATTTGTTTTTCTGGAGTACCGAAAGCAAGCATAACATCATTATGAACATAAAGTCCCAAGGTATGGAAACCTAGTAATAAACTAACCCAACTAAGATGAGATATTATAGCTTCCTTCTGCTCCAACATTCTCGCCAATACATTATCCTTATTTTGTTCCGGATTATAATCCCTAATGAGGAATATAGCTCCATGAGCAAAGGCCCCTGTCATAATGAACCCGGCAATATATTGATGATGAGTATATAATGCAGCTTGGGTGGTGAAGTCTTGTGCTATGAATGCATAAGCGGGTAAAGAATACATGTGTTGAGCTACCAAGGAAGTTATAACCCCCAAAGAAGCTAAAGCAAGACCCAATTGAAAATGAAGAGAATTATTGATTGTGTTATAAAGACCCTTATGTCCGCGTCCTAAGCGGCCTCCTGGAGGAACATGTGCCTCCAAAATATCTTCTATACTGTGACCAATGCCAAAGTTGGTTCTATACATATGACCAGCAATTGAAAAAACAAATGCAATAGCTAAATGATGATGAGCCATATCAGTCAGCCATAAACTTTGAGTTTGTGGATGGAATCCTCCGAGAAGAGTTAGAATAGCAGTTCCCGCCCCTTTAGAGGTACCGAATAAGTGACTACTGGAATCAGGATTTTGAGCATAAAGATTCCACTGACCCGTGAAAAGCGGTTCTAAACCTTGGGGATGTGGTAATACATCCAAAAAATTATTCCATCTGACGTGCTCTCCCCTTGATTCAGGAATAGCAACATGAACTAAATGCCCTGTCCAAGCTAGAGAACTTACTCCGAAGAGTCCTGACAAATGATGATTTAGACGGGATTCGGCATTTTTGAACCATGAAACACTTGGTCTCCATTTAGGTTGTAAATGTAACCTACCCGCTATTAAAAAGATGGCAGAAACAAATAGCAAGAAAAGAGCTCCGGCATAAAGATCTTCGTTAGTGCGTAAGCCGATTGTATACCACCACTGATAAACACCGGAATAAGCAATATTGACTGGACCGGGAGCACCTCCTCGGGTAAAGGCTTCTATAGCTGGTTGACCAAAATGAGGATCCCAAATTGCATGAGCAATGGGTCTTACATGTAAGGGATCGCGTACCCATGCTTCAAAATTGCCTTGCCAAGCCACATGGAACAAATTACCAGAGGTCCACAGAAATATTATTGCCAACTGACCAAAGTGGGAAGCAAAAATTTTATGATAAAGGCGTTCTTCGGTAATATCATCATGACTCTCGAAGTCATGTGCGGTTGCAATACCGAACCAAATACGACGAGTAGTTGGGTCCTGGGCCAAGCCTTGGCTGAACTTTGGAAATCTTGATGCCATAATGCTTTTCAAATCCTCCTAACCATTATCCTACTGCAATAATTCTTGCCAGGAAGAACGCCCATGTTGTGACGATTCCACCCAGAAGGTAATGAGCTACTCCTACAGCACGTCCCTGTACAATGCTCAAGGCTCTGGGCTGGATAGCAGGAGCAACCTTCAATTTGTTATGGGCCCAAACGATAGATTCAATCAGTTCTTGCCAGTACCCACGGCCGCTGAATAAGAACATTAAACTAAAGGCCCAAACAAAATGAGCACCTAAAAATAAAAGACCATATGCAGATAATGAAGAACCATAAGATTGAATCACTTGAGAGGCTTGTGCCCATAGAAAGTCACGGAGCCACCCGTTAATCGTAATGGAACTCTGTGCAAAGTTTCCTCCCGTGATATGAGTTACCACTCCCTGATCACTTATACTACCCCAAACATCGGACTGCATTTTCCAGCTGAAATGGAATATTACTACCGAAATTGCATTGTACATCCAAAATAAACCAAGGAAAACATGATCCCAGGCAGATACTTGACATGTTCCTCCTCTCCCAGGTCCATCGCAAGGAAAGCGAAAACCAAGATTCGCTTTATCGGGTATTAAACGGGAGCTGCGGGCGAATAGAACACCTTTAAGTAGGATTAAAACAGTCACATGGATAGTAAATGCATGAATGTGATGTACCAAAAAATCTGCGGTTCCCAATGGAATTGGTAACAAAGCCACCTTGGAACCTACTGTCACCAAATCACCACCTCCCCAGGTTAAGCTGGTACTCGCTGTTGCACCAGGAGCTGTTGAACCGGGTGCTGAAGCATGGGTGTTTTGTATCCATTGAGCAAAGATAGGTTGTAATTGTATAGCAGTATCTGAGAACATATCTTGAGGACGTCCTGGAGCGCTCATAGTATCATTATGAATATACAGACCAAAACTATGGAAGCCTAAGAATATACATACCCAGTTGAGGTGTGATATAATTGCATCACGATGTCTAAGAACGCGATCTAATAAATTGTTGTATTGAGTAGTTGGGTCATAGTCTCTTACCATAAAAATCGCTGCATGTGCAGCAGCGCCAACTATGATAAATCCACCAATCCACATATGATGTGTGAACAGAGAGAGTTGGGTACCATAGTCAATAGCTAGGTATGGATAGGGGGGCATCGCATACATGTGGTGAGCTACGACAATAGTTAAAGATCCTAAAAGAGCTAGGTTAATAGCTAATTGAGCATGCCATGAGGTAGTTAAGATCTCGTAAAGACCTTTATGGCCTTCCCCCGTAAATGGACCTTTATGAGCTTCTAAAATGTCCTTGATGCTATGTCCAATGATCCAATTGGTCCTATACATATGACCGGCTATCAGGAAAAGAATTGCAATAGCCAAATGATGATGCGCAGTATCGGTCAGCCACAGACCCCCCGTTACTGGATTTAATCCTCCACGAAAAGTCAAAAAGTCTGAATATTCTGACCAATTAAGGGTGAAAAATGGGGTCAATCCCTCAGCAAAACTGGGATAAAGTTGAGCCATAAGATCGCGATTCAAAATAAATTCATGAGGAAGTGGTATCTCTTTAGGATCCACTCCAGCGTCTAGAAGTTGGTTAATGGGTAAAGAAACGTGGACTTGGTGTCCAGCCCAAGATAGAGACCCAAGTCCTAGTAACCCTGCTAAATGATGGTTCAACATGGATTCTACATCTTGGAACCAAATCAATTTTGGGGCAGCTTTGTGATAATGGAACCAACCAGCAAAAAGCATTAACGCTGCACAGATCAATGCACCAATTGCAGTGCAGTAAAGTTGTAATTCACTGGTTATTCCAGATGCTCGCCAAAGCTGGAAGAACCCAGAAGTTATTTGTATCCCTCGAAAACCTCCACCTACATCCCCATTCAATATTTCTTGACCTACTATGGGCCAAACTACTTGGGCACTGGGTTTGATGTGAGTGGGATCACCCAACCATGCTTCATAATTGGAGAAACGAGCGCCATGATAGTACATCCCACTTAGCCAAATAAAGATGATGGCTAGTTGACCAAAATGAGCGCTAAATACTTTGCGAGAAATCTCTTCCAAATCATTGGTATGACTATCAAAATCGTGAGCATCAGCATGTAAGTTCCAGATCCAAGTGGTAGTATCAGGGCCCTTACTTAGCGTCTTTGAGAAATGCCCAGGTTTGGCCCATTTTTCAAAAGAGGTTTTTACAGGATCCCTCTCCACTAAGATCTTTACTTCTGGTTCCGGTGAACGAATGATCATTGAATTCTCCTCCTTTCCGGATGGGACATTAATAAGAAGAAACCTGCCAATAGGAATTAGTGAACTTCCGAGAGAGATATCTCAACTCGGTTCTCCCCTTATTTTCTAGTTTATGACTGGAGCGATTATGATACGGGAGTCGATCTGAGGCAGGTGTTCATATTTATTATGACATATTTCCGAGGTGCCCAATGGACCGTGGGCTGTTAAGACCCGGAAACAGCTTTTTTCCGTGTAATTTCAAAAAATATTTATCGGTTATTATTACATTGTTTCTAGATGGATCAAAATATATATATCCGTATATATATTTTGATCCATCTATTTTTACTCCTCGTCCCATATCAAAGACCATCCATCCGTTATAAATCTTTATAACGGATCATTAATGAAAGACATCTACGAATGGATTTTACCCCTATTAAGAAGATCCATTAACAATTCAGAAACAGAATAAGGTATTTTTTTTTATATTGTCAATATATTCCTATGAGATGTCGACAGAATAGAATCTCATTTTGGGTAATATTCTGGAACAATTCCATTGATTCCGAGAAAATAATATATTCAATAATGAAAACGATTTCCCTTTAATAGAAATTATCATTCTCCAAAACGTCCTGTAATCTTTAACCAATTTTGTGCTTCGATGTAATTGCCTGGAGCAAGTGCTATAGCTTGTTCCCAATACTCAGCAGCTTGATCGAACCAAGCCTCCGCAGTTTCAGGATCTCCTTGTCGAATGGCCTGTTCTCCTCGGTCGGGATAGGTCAACTTGGAAAAGTTTTCTTCCCTTAGAACCGTACTTGAGAGTTTCCTACCTCATACGGCTCAATCAACTATTCTTTAGTCCTCTACCCTAATTTCCAAAATATTATTGAATTTGAAATTATTCATTGGGATTTAAGATTAACCAAAGGACCAGAAAAAGTCAATGACATAAGTTTCTGATTTCACTTCCAATCAATTAAATGATCAGGTTCTATCTTTTCTCCTACCCTCAAAAAGATGAAGTATAGGAAGAGATATACTTCAGATTGATCATCCAAATCAAAGTCTTTTTGCAAGATAACTATCTCAGTTCCGTATAGAATTTTTGAAGAGTACTTTCCGTCCGGAGTACTTCACATCTTTAGGATCTGATGCTACACCGCTGCTCAATAGCTTAGTAGATCGACTCTATTACATAAGTTGATTCCTGATTCTTGTCAATGAGCAGATTTGATCGTATCAGCCCGAACCTTCTTTCAATAATTGATCTTTATGGTGCTTCCATCATCAATTCAATTTTTTATCCATGGAATACGTAGGCTTTATCTATCTATTCATATTCGGGCTCCTATGAGAGATGTTCTTTTTGCTACAGCTGATAAAAACCGTTACTTGGGACGGTGCATATGTAGAAAGCCTTTTCTTTTGTCCTTACCCGTAGTAGTTATTAACTAAGTTATTCTATGGTACAGATAGCCGCACGTAATGACAGATCAAGGCCGTATTATTAAGAGCTTGTGGTAAGGATGGGTTCCGTTCTAATGCCTGGAAATAATATTCCAAAGCCTTCGTATGTTCCCCATTACTTGTATGGACAAGACCTATATTATATAGTATATAACTTCGATCATAAGGGTCAGTTTCCAGTCGCATAGCTTCATAATAATTTTGTAAAGCTTCCGCATATTCCCCTTCCGATTGAGCTGACATCCGTTACGGTCGTTCATTCCATTGAAATGATCTCCGCTTCAAAACCGTACATGAGATTCCCACCTCATACGGCTCCTCCTTTCTTTACAGTACGTAATACGGGGAGTAATCCGTGAAATAAAAAAAAAAAAAAAAAAAAAAAAAAAAAAGATTCTGACCCAATATTATGAATTAACAGGGGCTAGTGTATTTCCAATGAATCTCTAGCCATCCTTCTTGCAAAGATTCTTTTCCAAAAACCAAGGATCTTAGTACTAGGAATGGAACCTCTAACAGTTTCTTTGTTCTTAACGCCCTGTATTCTCCGGGGATTAGTCACTTCAACAATCTCCGATGGTTCAATGATAGGGGTATCCGAAGTACAAACGAGATGGATGTTTGTTGTCCCAACCATTCTCACTACCCCTCGGAAAAGGGTAATGCATATGAGCTATAACGAAGCTTTTGTGTTGTCGATTTCCATACGTAGTGCTCTCTCCCCTCATGCGCACCTATCAGATAGGTTCCATTATACAAGCAAGGCCTATTGCATAGGTGTAACCTTTCGCTCGGTACTTAAATCCTCAGAAGATGAAAGCATCTAAGGTTGCATTGATCGGGGATACACGACAGAAGGAATTGTTCTATCTCCAGAACTCACCTTCACTGAGCGTAAGTTTTCTTTGACCCAATTTTGATTCCCGAATACCTTTTCTTTCCCAAAAAGGGAATAACGGAAAAAATATCAAATCACACCATCTCTGTAATAGGTAAATGCTTCTTTCTCCCCCGGAGCCATCGGGATTATTCGCAATAAGATATCCGCTACAATTGTGAAGGTCTTATCGATAAAATTGTCATTTCTCTGAGATCTAGGCATAGTCAATTACAGGTTTTCTAATTTCCTTCATTCCCTTACGCAAATGATTCCATGAACGAAATTTTTTCTGGTGCACAATACCATAAAATGTATTTCCTTACAATCGTAAATATGTCCTCATTCTATATATTCCAATTGATTCTTTAAAATGGGAATAGATAGGGAATATTTTGAATAATTGTTCATTAGTAATATTGATGAATAATAATGGAAAATATATTTGTATTGAAAGAATACTAGATTCGGTGAACTCGATAAGTCCAGTTCGATCATGATCCGAACAAAGAAAGAGTTAAACGATCGAGCATTGCATAATGAGAATGCAATGCCTACCCAACAATTGTGTGCGCATATCGATATAGATAAAGCAATATCGATGAAAAATATGGTCATCATGACACAGGATCATTGCCAAAGAATTCATTCTTATACAATTGAATTGATAAGACGATCACTACAGATCCATATATGATCATACTATGGAATGGATCAGTTAATCTCAATCAAATTATTGATTGGGCGATCCGAATAAGATCCTTAGATCCACAAGGATGATTTAAGATTTCCTTAAATCGGAAAAAGTTTTATAAAATGTCTTTTCGTCTTTCCGGGAAGGATTGAATCATTATATTATCTATTTCTTTCCACAAGATCGAACTGATCGTACCTGAACAAAAAGAATTCGTAAGGAACTCGCTATTCACTAATTTGATTAATTAGAACTAAGGGATCTCATAGGAAAGATGGCCGAGCGGTTCAAGGCGTAGCATTGGAACTGCTATGTAGGCTTCTGCTTACCGAGGGTTCGAATCCCTCTCTTTCCGTATTTTCGCCCTATTATTTGATTATCATCCATCGTTTTTCCAATCTATTAAATCCCAATAAGACGATCTGATCTCCTAATTCCGGGATCAATCTCCTTCTATTTGTGATATAGAAAATAGAACGAACATTGGTTCGTGGTATGGGAAAGGTAAAGACCATTTTAAGAAGCAATAAAAGTATCGTGGATAACAAGATTATAATGTAACGGTAACGTACGGAAGGATCATAAAATGTCCCCTTCGGGGAGGGGCGAAAGAAGGGGGAAGAACATAATTTCAAATGTCCAGCAACCCAACCCCTCCTTTTCATTTCATTCTCGATTCAAGCTTGACGGGAATAATACTCTACGACCAGCAATTCATTAATCTTCAAACTGATCCATTTACTATCTATTATTTGATTGATGAATCCTTTATATTGTAACGAATTAAAAGTCAAATGATTTGGCAATATATCTCTCTGGAACAGATCTATATTCTTTCTAATTATAGCTCTCAATCTTTGTTGATCTCTTATAGTAATAACATCTTGGGGTTTGCAAGGGTAACTTGGTATATCTACCATATGGTCATTGACCCGGATATGTCCATGATTAACTAATTGTCTAGCTCCGGGAATGGTGGGAGCCATACCCAATCGAAAAATAATATTATCCGAACGCATTTCAAGTAATTGCAATAGGACCTGGCCCGTTGATCCCTTGGCTCTTCTAGCTATACGAACATATTTAAGTAATTGTCGCTCCGTTAGTCCGTAATGAAAACGCAATTTCTGTTTCTCTTCTAGCCGGATACGATATTGAGAGATTTTCCTGGAAGAAGACCGGTTAATAGAATCATTTCTGTATTTGGGTCTTTTACTAGTGAGCCCTGGTAAAGTTTTCAGACGACGTATTATTTTTAAACGAGGTCCCCGATAACGGGACATAGAAACTCCTTATTCAATTAACAAATAGTGCTGGAAAGAAGAAAGAATAGTATAACCCGTACGAGTACTGGAATTCTTTTATATGAAGAACGAAGATCTTTCTCAAATTTGTTATAGATCCTAATAGCTCCAATAATTCATCCCGTTCCTAGTTGGGAGTAAGTGATCATGGCATGACGGACCCGACGAACGATCGGAAGAGTATTCTCCATTCCATCTTGATCCTAAACTTTGTGGATTATGGAAATGAGAGGAACGGAAAAGAGCCAGCTATCGGGATCGAACCGATGACCATCGCATTACAAGTGCGATGCTCTAACCTCTGAGCTAAGCAGGCTCAATGGAATATAACTCCTCATTTCATTGGCGTGAGATCCGTAGATTCTTTTGGAATCCTAACAATTATAGCGCGAATCAGATTCAATGACGCAATACAGATTCCAATTACAATGGAACATCACCTGAATGTAGATTAAAAGGACAGAAAAGGGAAGTAAGGAAGGGTCAATTGATATCGATAATTTTACTCACTATTCCAAATCGACTAGAGGAGGATAATAACATTGCATTGAAAATGCAGAAATAATATAATGATTCCCAGTCACATTCGATTGGGGTAGAGATAGAGATGGCGAGAGAGGGGGAGTAGGAGAGGATATTTCTTCCACCCAATATTGAGCAAATATCCAATGAATAACGCTGATGGAGATTACATAATAGGATTAGATTAAGGTATGATCTCCTTCTCCGAGAAGGGGATATGGCGGAATTGGTAGACGCTACGGACTTGATCGAATTGAGCCTTGGTATGGAAACCTACCAAGTGATAGCTTCCAAATCCAGGGAACCCTGGGATATTTTGAATGGGTAATCCTGAGCCAAATCCGGTTCATAGAGAAAAGGGTTTCTCTCCTTCTCCTAAGGAAAGGGATAGGTGCAGAGACTCAATGGAAGCTATTCTAACGAATGAATCTCATTTGGGGTCCAATACTCTATTTATAGAACGTTCTATTTACACCTCGAAAGTAGGAATGTTATATAACATCAAACAAAACTCGCGATCAGAACTTGAATTGTTCCAAGTATTTTATTCGTAAAATAGATGCCAGATTCGAGTTGAAGTAATGATTTTACATTAAGTAATCAAATTATGAACTTATCTACTCTAGATAGGGAGTTGAATCAGTTTTTGGAATAAATGATTGGACGAGGATAAAGATAGAGTCCAATTCTACGTGTCAATGTAAACAACAATGCAAATTGCAGTAGAAGGAAAATCCGTTGGCTTTATAGACCGTGAGGGTTCAAGTCCCTCTATCCCCACCCAGGTTCATTCCCGAACGACTGATCTATTTTATCCGATTCCGTTAGTTCAAATCCATTCTCACTTCTCTTTCACCTCACTATTGAATTTATTCATGTTAATTTATTCATGTTTATTTATTTATGAAGAGAAGAAATGGGAACATTAATCTTTCCATCTTATGACAAGTTGAGTTGATCAGTGGATCAATTCATTTTGTCATATATGATCCACATAGATGTGATCATTTGGAAATTATTTGATCGCAGTCGATTTTTTATCGTATTAGTTATTTCCAGATCGAAAAGAATAAAGATCATTCTAAAAACTGGGAAAAATCCATTTCTTCCTTATTTTTAGTTGACACAAGTTAAAACCCTGTACCAGGATGATCCACAGGAAAGAGCCGGGATAGCTCAGTTGGTAGAGCAGAGGACTGAAAATCCTCGTGCCACCAGTTCAAATCTGGTTCCTGGCAAGATGTCAACAATGTATCCATATCCATCTAGATAGAAGAGATAGATGGATATGGATACATTGCATGGATATTGACAGATACGTCTCTATATGTAAATAGAGATACACCCCAAAATAGATAGATTAATCAATCTATTCTGTTCTCTCCCTCTTTTTTGCTCATATTGTCCTTCCCTGTCCGTTCGAATTGGATCCCAATACTCTAAAAAAGTAGGATCGAGAACTTGGAGGGTAAGATATTACGGTGGGAATAGAATCTATTATAAGCTCTAGTATAATATCAATCGGATCCTCCTTTTGGTTCTCGTACATCGTATGTGCGTGATACATCATTTCTGATGCGTCAATAAAATATTTGGATTCGTTAATCCATCCCTATCCCATATCCGGGAATATGGAAGAATTGAATGGAATGGATAAGAATTTGGCTCCGATACTAGTCGGAATCTATTCAGTCCGTCCGAACCGAAATGCGTTATAGCACATCTATAATAGCCTCTGGTTCAAGTGGGCAACTTGGCGAATGGACATCCGCAGGAATAAACTTATCTACTCCGCGAACGGTACTATAATAAATAATCTGTACCAAACATTTCTCTGTAATAGTACATGCTCCCATGGTAACTACATTTTTTGGTTCGGGCATTTTTTTGTATAATCAATCTCACTAAAGACCATTCATTCCGATGCTCCTTTTCGCTACGCATGAACTGAACCAACGATCGATGAAAATAAGCACGAGATTTGAAGCTTTTATAAATGCGGATATACCCTATATACTGGAACTCATAGCCCATAGATAAAGGGAGACTGTTCCAACATCAGGAACAACAAGAACTGGAGCGAACATGTAATGATCCTAATTAATGAAATGTTACTCAAATGTCTGTTGATAATACTTGACATGAATCAAATATGAGATAATTTGAGTGGGTCCCGAACTACCTTAAGATCCGAGTCTATACTCATATTATAGAATGACTATGTTTATGATCTTTATCCAGCATCCATGGCTGAATGGTTAAAGCGCCCAACTCATAATTGGCGAACTCGCGGGTTCAATTCCTGCTGGATGCAGGGGAACTGCCCATATCCATTATTTATGGAATGGGAAGAAGGATGAGGAATAACAACAAACATTAACTAGCCTATGATATATCTGTATAATAAAATTTGTATATGATTCGATATAATGGCTACAGGCATTATGGGAAAAAAAGGTAAAAAGAAGAAAAGAAAGATAGAAAAAAACGAAGGGAGGGAAAAAATTTTATGGATGGGGTGAAATATCCAGTACTTACAGAGAAAAGTATTCGTCTATTAGAAAGGAATCAATATACTTTTAACGTCGATTCGCAATCGAACAAAACAAAGATTAAAAATTGGATTGAGCATTTCTTCGATGTTAAAGTAATAGCTATGAACAGTTATCGCCTCCCTGAAAAAGGAAGAAAGAGAGGGTCAATGATAGGACATCCAATACGTTGTAAACGTATGATTATTACACTTAAAACCGGTGATTCTATTCCACTCTTTTCAGAACAATAAGATTTTCAAATTGAAACTAAATGGCCATCCGTTCATATAGAATTTTAACTCCGGACACACGCAATAGATCCGTATCAGATTTCGATGCAAGAGTGCAGTTTGACCCGCAGAAGAAATTGACCTCTGGACAGCATCATTGTGGGAAAGGTCGTAATGGAAGAGGAATTATTACCGTAAGACACAGGGGCGGAGGTCACAAGCGTTTGTATCGTCAAATTGATTCTCGACGGGATAAGGAACACATATCGGGAAAAATTGTAACCATAGAATACGACCCTAATAGAAGTGCATACATTTGCAAGGTACACTACAAGAATGGTGATAAGATGTATATTCTGCATCCCAGAGGGGTCATGATTGGAGATACTATTCTTTCTGGTCCAAAAGCTTCTATATCAATAGGAAATGCCCTACCTCTGAGTGCGGTTTGAATTATTAATTCACGTGATCGGAAGCAACCGATTGGGTTTACAGCGAAACCTATAAATCTATCACTGATCCAACTAGCATACTTTTACGGGACGAACCCCAAAGGGAAACTGAGGATAAATGACAGCAGGTGATTGGATTCCAAAATTGTTCATATCGGATCATTGGTTCCGAAGATATGATAATATGGAGAGGACCAGATTGTTTGTCCGAAGCATGAACAAAATGGGAAGCACCCTTGAAAAAGACAAGTTACTCACATTTGATCTGATGGTCAGAGGCAGATTCGGAGCTGGACAGTGGTAATAATTCCCAAAAGGAAAAGATGGGGAGAGGACAAAAAGTTGAAAGAGAGAGAATAGAAAAAGATGTTTAATATGCCTCCTACGTTATCCATAACATACGAAAGTATTAGCGTAATTTGATAAAGTCATTCATTCTGAATGCTACATAAAGAATATAAGCCAGATGATGGAATAGAGAGACTTAGGATGTAGAAAATCGGGACATAGAGAATAAAATAGATGCCCTTTCTCATCTCGATTCTATTTATGAGATATATGTGAAATCTCATATACATCCAGAAAGCTGTATGCCCTGAGAGAGGCTTGTACAGTTTGGGAAGGGATTTTTATTCATCGGAATAAGAGTCTACTTCAACCAATATGCCCTTAGGCACGGCTATACATAATATAGAAATAACACTTGGAAAAGGTGGACAATTAGCTAGAGCGGCAGGTGCTGTAGCAGAACTGATTGCAAAAGAAGATCGATCGGCCACATTAAGATTACCATCTGGAGAAGTTCGTTTAATATCTGAGAACTGCTCAGCAACAATTGGACAAGTGGGTAATATCAATGCAAAGAATAGAAGTTTCGGTAAAGCCGGAGCTAAACGTTGGTTGGGTAAGCGTTCTGAGGTAAGAGGAGTAGCTATGAACCCTGTAGACCATCCTCATGGAGGTGGGGAAGGAAGAACCCCAATTGGCAGGAAAAAACCCGTGACCCCCTGGGGCTATAGTGCGCTTGGAAAGAAAAGTCGGAAGAGGAATAGATACAGTGATGCTTCAATCCTTCGTCGACGTGAGTAAGAATGGTTGGATACCCATAAAAAAAAAAAAAAAGAGGAAAGAAAGGAAATTGATCATGGCACGTTCACTGAAAAAAAATCCTTTTGTGGCTAATCATTCATTGAGGAAAATTAAAAATCTAAACATAAAGGAAGAAAAGAAGATAATAGTGACCTGGTCCCGGGCATCTGTCATTGTACCCGCAATGATCGGTCATACAATTGCTGTTCATAATGGGAGGGAACATTTACCCATTTATGTAACAGATCGTATGGTAGACCATAAATTGGGGGAATTTGCACCTACTTTACTTTTTCAGGGACATGCGAGAAACGATAAGAAATCTCGTCGTTAATTGAGAGATACTTGTCATTCATTGGGGAGAGTGAAGTCAATGGGAAATAATAGTTCAGGTCCAAAGATACGAGCTTTGGCGAAAAATATACGTATGTCTGCTCATAAAGCACGTAGAGTCATTAATCAAATTCGTGGTCGTTCATATGGACAAGCACTTATGATACTGGAACTGATGCCTTATGGGGCCTGTTATCCCATATCACAATTAATTCATTCTGCAGCGGCGAATGCAAATCACAATATGGGTTTGAACAAAGCCAATTTACTTGTCGGTAGAGTTGAAGTGAATGAAGGTACTGTTTTCAAAAGGGTTCAACCTAGAGCTCAGGGACGTGGTTATCCAATACAGAAACCCACTTGTCATATAACTATTGTATTGGAAGAAATCTCCAGATCGAATGATCCCATTATGTCGATAGAATCCCGAGAAAGAGGATAGATATGGCACAGAAAATAAATCCACTTGGTTTTAGACTGGGTGTAACTCAAAATGATCGTTCCCATTGGTTCGCACAACAAAGGAATTATTCCAAAGATCTCCGAGAAGATCAGAAAATACGTACTTGCATTGAAAACTATGTACGAACACATATAAAGAGCTCCTCGAATTATGGAGGAATTGCACGTGTAGAGATTCGCAGAAAGATCGATTTGATTCAGGTCAAAATCTATATTGGATTTCCCAACTTGTTGTTAATAGAAGGTAGGGGCCAAGGAATTGAAAAATTAAGAAACGATGTACTAAATATGCTTGATTCTGTGGATCGAAAACTTCACATTGCTATAGAAAAAGTTGCGAAACCCTATAGAAAACCTAATATTCTTGCGGAGTATATTGCCCTACAACTAGAGAATAGAGTTCCATTCAGAAAAACAATGAAGAAAGCTATTGAACTGGCTGAACGGGAAGATGTAGAAGGTATTCAGATCCAAATCGCAGGACGTCTCGACGGAAAGGAAATTGCCCGGGTCGAATGGGACAGGGGAGGTAGGGTTCCCCTACAAACAATTCGAGCTAGGATTGATTATTGTTATTATCCGGTTCAAACCATCTATGGAGTTTTAGGGATCAAAATTTGGATTTTAGAGGATTAGAAATAATTGGTTTTTTTCCTAATCTGCCCGATCATGGATCATCAATTCTATCAGATCGAATAGAAATTAGATTTACCATTTTGGAACCGTGCTATGCTTAGTGTGCGACTCGTTGGAATCGAGCTTTTCATTCTTTTCCGGAGTTATGGAGAACTCGAAATAAGAACGGATTGGTCTCTGGTATAAAGAAACTAGAGACTGACTCATTGCTTCATATTGCCAAGATCCAATAACTATGGTAAATACACCTCGTAAAGACTTTCTTCCACGAGAGAAAAAAGGATATTTTGATCTTTCGTGAAGCGAGAAAGGTGTTTGGTAATGCGGAAAAAGAAAAAAAAAAAAGAAGAAGAAGAATTGAAATCTTCTCCCAATATTGTATGGTTAATTAATTACCCTCCGAAAAGCAGTGTGATAAAGCATAAGAATCATCCTGATTCATTCAAGGAAGATTGAAGGGATTCAGTTTATGAAGGAGAAAGAGCTTCGGATCGATGGAAACTAAGGAAATTGATTCCATAACAGATGAAAAGAAAGCTCCATTGCAGAGGTAAGACCTGGGCATTTAGATAGAAGCTATGGAACGATGGAACCTATGACTGCATAAGATCATATAGGAATCTTAATCATTCATTGGATAGGATGGCGAAATAAACCGAAAACGAATTAATCTCATTGGATGGAGTCTATAAGTAAGTCGACCCCATGGAGCAAATACCGGAAGAGTCCATATTCGCCTGTGAAATTATTTATTAAGAGTCTCGTTGGATTGAAATAAAGAGTTATTCGTCCCATAAATTAGATTCTATTTATGATATGCGTAATGCGTAGATATAGACTCATTTATATATAACTAATAACTAACTACACATTGTCCAATTTGATATAGATTCTTCACAAGGAGCCGGATGAGAAGAAACTTTCATGTCCGGTTCTGGATTAGAGATGGGATCAAAATACTATAAACCATCGACTATAACCCAAAAAGAACAAAATTTCGTAAACAACATAGGGGAAGAATGAAAGGAGTATCTTATCGTGGCAATCGCATTTGTTTCGGTAGATTCGCTCTTCAAGCACTTGAACCGGCTTGGATCACATCTGGGCAGATAGAAGCCGGACGAAGAACGATTACTCGTTATGCCCGTCGTGGCGGAAAAATATGGATACGTATATTTCCCGACAAACCTATTACAATGAGACCTGCGGAAACACGTATGGGTTCCGGGAAAGGATCTCCCGAATATTGGGTATCTGTCATCAGACCAGGTCGAATACTTTATGAAATGGGCGGAGTATCCGAAACCGTCGCTAGAGCAGCTGCTAGAATAGCTGCATACAAAATGCCTATACGTACTCAATTTGTTACTATTTAACCCATACAGAATGAAAGAGCTATTTCTGGTGGAAGAAGATTATTAGTTCATAAGAACCCTTTTATTCTCTCTCTTTTTTTTTTTTTTGTTATCCGCCGAAGTAACAAATCTTTTGGAGGAAAAATGATTCAGTCTCAAACTTATTTGAATATAGCGGATAACAGTGGAGCCCGAAAAATAATGTGTATTCGAGTTCTAGGAGCAAGTAATCGTAAATCCGCTCATATAGGTGATGTTATCATTGCTATAATTAAAGAAGCAGTACCTAACATGCCCCTGGAAAAATCAGAAGTAGTTAGAGCCGTAGTTGTACGCACCTGTAAAGAACTTGAACGTGACAATGGAATGATGATACGATCTGATGACAATGCAGCAGTTGTCATTGATCAGGAAGGAAATCCAAAAGGAACTCGAGTTTTTGGTCCGGTTGCTCAGGAATTGAGACAATTGAATTTCACAAAAATAGTTTCATTGGCTCCCGAAGTCTTATAAGTACTTATCAATCTTGTAGAGACCTTCTACTGATAGTTCATAAAATGGTATATGGATCAATTCATTGCACCTCAGGCATATTCCTCGAAGAAAATCGAACATGCCTTTTATATCGAGACCAGGAATTCCTAAGAATTCCTTCGTCATGGGTAACGATACTATTGCCAATCTAATTACTTCTATAAGAAACGCCGACATGGTAGGAAAAGGAACGGTTCGAGTAACAGCTACTAATATTAGCAAGAACATCGTAAGGATCCTTTTACGAGAAGGTTTTATAGAAGATGTTAGGGAACATCAGGAAGGCCAAAAATCTTTTTTTATATCGACTTCAAAATATCGGAGAAGGAAAGAAAGGACATATATAACCACGTCAAAGCGTACCAGCAAACCTGGTTCGAGGATTTATTCCAATTATCGAGAAATTCCAAAAGTTCTAGGTGGAATGGGGATCGTAATTCTTTCTACTTCCCAAGGAATTTTGACGGATCGAGAAGCTCGACAGAAAAAAATTGGAGGAGAAATATTATGTTATGTCTGGTAATTGATCTCAATTTTGTCCAAAAATATTGATTCTGTAAGATATCCCCATGGTATGAAAAGTCGGAGCAAGTTTGGTTCGAGACACCATTCATCTTCATCCAAGCACGTTAGTCAATTTTTTTTATCAAAAGAGGAGGAGATTCGATGAACAAACAGAATCTGATCCATGCGGAAGGTTTGGTTACTGAATCACTCCCCAACGGTATGTTTCGAGTTCTGACAGATAATGGATGTCAGATTCTGACTCATATTTCGGGTAGGATTCGACGTAATTCCGTACGAATACTACCAGGAGATAGGGTCAAGGTCGAATTAAGTGCTTATGATTTAAGCAAAGGACGTATAATATATAGACTTAGCAACAAATCTTCAAACGATTGAATCACCTTTTTAACATCTGATGGGGATCGAGAATCATAGATTAAATGGACTCTCTTTCTCAAGGAACAAAATGTAATATGAGCAAATTGGAGGGTCACAAATATGAAAATTCGTGCTTCTATTCGTAGAATTTGTGGAAAATGTCGACCAATTCGTAGACGGAAACGAGTTATGATAATTTGTTCCAATCCGAGACATAAGCAAAAACAGGGGTAATCTTCCTCTATATCAATGAACGGATCTAGTAGTAAAATAGATTTCGATATGCATTTTTCGAACTGAACTCATAATGATTAATATGTCAAAAACTACAAGAAGAATTGGTTCACGTAGGAATGAACATCGAGTACTCAAAGGAGTTATTCACGTTCAAGCAAGTTTTAACAATACCATTGTGACTGTTACAGATGTACGGGGACAAGTTTTGTCTTGGTCTTCTGCCGGTGCCTGTGGATTCAAAGGCACAAGGAGAGGTACACCATTTGCTGCCCAGACTGCAGCAGAAAATGTTATTCGTACATTAATGGATCGGGGTATGGAACGAGTAGAGGTTATGATAAGTGGTCCTGGTCGGGGGAGAGATACAGCATTACGAACCATTCGTAGAAGTGGCATACTATTAAGTTTTGTACGTGACGTAACCCCTATGCCACATAATGGATGTAGACCTCCCAAAAAGAGACGTGTGTAAGAATTGAATGAATTTCAAGAGAAAGAAATGATTTAATAATCTGATCAAATAATCTTGGTATGATTCGAGATGAAATCTCAGTCTCTATTCAGACACTACGATGGAAGTGCCTCGAATCCAGAGCATACAGTAAGCGTCTTCATTATGGCCGTTTTGCTCTATCCCCGCTCTGCAAGGGTCGAGCCGATACAATAGGCATCGCAATGCGAAGAGCTTTACTTGGAGAAGTAGAAGGAACATGTATCACACATGTGAAATTGGATAACATAAAACATGAATATTCCGCGATAATAGGTATTGAAGAATCGGTACATGACATTTTGATGAATCTAAAAGAAATTGTACTTAGAAGTGATTCGTACGGAATCCGAGAAGCTTCTATCTATATCGTTGGACCTAGAAATGTAACTGCTCAAGATATCATATTACCACCTTCTGTGAAAATAATTGATACTACACAACATATAGCTAGACTTACTAAATCAATTACTTTTGATATAAGATTACGAATTGAAAAAAATCGCGGATATATTATACATAGTCCAAATAATTATCAGGACGGAATTTTTCCTATAGATGCTGTTTTTATGCCTGTTCGCGATGCGAATTATAGTATTCATTCCTATGGGAGCGGAAATGAAATACGAGAAGTCCTTTTCCTGGAAATATGGACGAATGGGGGGTTAACTCCTAGAGAGGCACTTTACGAAGCTTCTCGAAATTTGATCGACTTATTAATTCCCTTCCTGCATGGAGAGGAACAGAACATCGATGGAATGAACAATAGAAAAGGGTCTTCTAATATGCCTCCGTTCCCCCTTTCGCACGTATTTACTGATACGGGGGAAACAAAAGAAAAAATTGCATTTCAACATATTTTCATTGACCAATTAGAGTTACCCCCCAGAACCTATAACTGCCTCAGAAGAGCCAATATACATACATTATTGGATCTCTTAAATTATAGTCGAGAAGATCTAATGAGAATTGAACACTTCGGCAAGGAATCTATCGAACAGGTATTGGAAGTTCTACGAAAACGTTTTGCAATTGATCTACCCAGAAATTAGTTTCAGGTTCATTAAAAGGTTCCATTCCATTCCATTTCTTCATTCATTTCCTTTACCAAGTTATTCTGGAGAGTAATGAGAATAATTTCATTTAGAATCTTTGACATATCTCTATTTCATAAAATATTTGAAATAAATCTCTGACAAGATGGGTATATCTAGGGAGATATAATTTGTCTTAAAGAAACTACTCCCTAGATATATGAATAAAAAATGAAGAGATTTTTATATTCGACAGTTGGATCAAATTGGAAAAGACCTAAAGTTAAAGATTCATCAATAGGCAACGCTGCCCCAATACCTAACCAAAGGGCTACTGCAGTACCGATCAAGGATACTGTTGTAGCTACTGGACGACGAAATGGATTCTGAAATTGATTCACATTCTCTAGAAAAGGCACCGTCAATGATCCCGCGGGTACTGAGGCCATTAAAAGGACACCTAATAATTTGTTAGGTACTGTACGAAGTATTTGGAATACGGGGAAAAAATACCATTCGGGCAATATCTCCAAAGGAGTTGCAAATGGATTTGCTGGTTCACCAATCATTGATGGTTCTAGAACCGCTAAACCTATTGTACATGCAATAGTACCTAAAATTACTACTGGAAAAATATATAAAAGATCATTGGGCCAGGCAGGCTCTCCATAATAATTATGTCCCATACCTTTAGCTAATTTAGCCCTTAATACAGGATCATTCAGGTCAGGTTTCTTTGTTATTGGGATAAGTAGATCTCGATGGATCTATCCCCCGAAAGAACCGGACATGCCAATTTTGATCATCCGGCTCGAACAATAACTGGAGGAAGTATATATCACTTATTTTTCTCGTGATGGAAGACGGATTGGAATAATAGGAACTAATAATGTTCATGATCATCCATCATTGGTAATTTTATTATTCCAGTTAAATGCTCATTACCCAAGTAAGCTCACAAATTCGATCATGATCGATATGCTTTTTGGACCATCTTAGTCCTTGTAATTTGTGTTTATTATCACGAATAGACTTCAAAAGTTTTTTTACATACAAGGTATTGACTTGTTATTGATCCGGCCTCTCTTCTTCCTTAGATCCCTTCTTTCACTCCGATAGTTTTTTTCCGTCGAAATGGATGCAAGGAAAATGGATGCATTTTCACACTATGAAAAGGATAAATAAAGTCATATGATCCAATTATTGATTATATGAAAATATGACCCCATTGACCGGATCTCACGGAGCCCTTCCTGATCCGGATTCGATCATAGAAATAATTCTCTTGGAACGGAAAAAACTGACTGATGCTTTTCCACCCAGGTGCTAAACTTCCTATTTCTGATAAGGAAATTGGGACAGAGACACATTTTATCAGAAATTTTGATGTGGTAGATCGGAGAAAGTATCTGCATGGCCTAATCAATAGTTCAAGTCACACACTCCCATAATCCATCTTCTCCGTCTGAGAATCTACTCCAATTATTTGTTTGTATTGGATGAATAATACTCCAAAATCGAAAGGAGAAATCCGAGGACCATATTTTCTATTTTCTATGGATATTTCCATTTTATAATAAGAAATATTCCTGGCGATGAGATATTACCGTCGTTACTCGGAACAATAAGTTATGAATAGTTATTTTTCATCTATCTTTCCTCTCTATAAAGGACCTGGAATACCTTGCTTACGGATCATTAGAAAGTGCATTGGCATAAATACAGCAGTAAGAAGGGGTAATATGAAAGTGTGTAAACTATAAAAACGAGTCAAGGTAGATTGACCCACACTAACACTTCCGCGTAATAACTCTACCAAAGGAGATCCTATTACAGGAATAGCCTCGGGCACACCGGTTACAATTTTAACTGCCCAATAACCAATTTGATCCCAGGGCAAAGAATAACCAGTTACACCGAAAGATACGGTCAGCACACCCAAAATTACACCCGTGACCCAAGTTAATTCACGGGGTTGTTTAAATCCACCTGTGAGATAAACACGGAATACGTGCAAGATCATCATTAGAACCATCATACTTGCCGACCATCGATGGATTGATCGGATTAGCCAACCAAAGTTAACTTCGGTCATTAGGTATTGAACAGAAGCAAAAGCTTCTGTAACGGTTGGACGATAGTAAAAAGTCATAGCAGAACCAGTAGCTACTTGTACTAAAAAACAGGTAAGTGTGATCCCCCCTAGACAATAAAATATATTGACATGAGGAGGAACATATTTACTGGTGATATCATCCGCAATCGCCTGAATCTCGAGACGCTCTTCGAACCAATCGTATACTTTATTGAGATAGGTAAACTAAAATTCCCCCTCTGAAAACCGTACATGAAAATTTTTGTTCATACGGCTTAAACAAGAACACACAAATGCTTTTGGACACAAATATATAAATTGGGAAAATATCGAGATACTTGATGGTTCGTTGCCTGACCGGCTGGGGAAATGAGGATAATTCGAAACAATCCAGCATTTCTATTAGAAGACTTTATAGTGCCAAAATGAAAAATAGTGCCAAAATTTCAAGTCGGCTCATCCCTATGATAAATCACTATAGGCCTTTTGAACGATCTTTTACCCTATTCGTGTAATATAAGTTCCCTATAAAAGAACTAATATAGACGATCGATAGGAATTATCTTGTCGAGATCTCAATAGATGAATCAATCCAAACCTCAGATTTAGATTATACCCCGATGATTTTATCAAATCCCCAAAAGGTTCTCTGGGTAATAACCTTTTGATCTTCGCTCACTCAACGAAATATGCTAACTAAGAGAAAAAAGATACTAACTATAGAATTCTTTGGTCATAATCAGCATAATTATGAAGGGGGATAGATCTTTCAATTTATTATAGGAAATATCTCTTTCAATTTATTTATTGGAAGCCTGGTGACGAGGAAATGATAGGTACAAACCATAGTTCAGATCTTCCTGGAACATATCTATAATAGACCTCGTGCTCTAGAGATTCACTATTCTATCAATTAAATATCCAACGAGGTAGGACCATCTTGATGAAGATAACAGATCGGTCTTCTGTACTATAAATATGGATCGATTTCAACAAGTCGCACACCCATATTCCAAAAATCCTTATAGAAAAGTAATTACACGATCAAACTATTGGAACAAGATAAGCTAAAAACTAAAAGACCCTATTTGATCTGGGTTTGGATCCCTCAGTTCTTTTTTTTTTTTTTTCTTTTTTCTTCAAGAGCTCGCCGGACGGATTTTGGAGTTCCTCTAGCCCCAACTAACCGGGATACCATCCAATAAAACGGAAGAATTATAAATCTCCAAGATAATAGATAGGAATACTGCAAATAGAGCCATTGCAAAACCCATAAGAGGAGTAGTTCCCCATCCAGGAGCTACTTTACCATATTCCGAATTAAGCGGTTTTAAGGACCTTCCTACAAGGGTTGGTCTTGGCACGATTTTGGAAGTATCATCAATGGTCTGTGTAGCCATAGAAACAATTGCATTGGTTGAGATCTGTTAACTTTGTTATTATATCGTAAACATACCATGATATTGGGATCACCTAATAATGGAAACTGCAACCTTAGTCGCCATCTCCATATCTTGTTTACTTGTGAGCTTTACTGGTTATGCCCTATACACCGCCTTTGGGCAACCCTCTGAACAACTTAGGGATCCTTTTGAGGATCACGAGGACTAATAGAAAGAATGACCTTCCCTATAGGGGAAGGTCATTCTTTCTTTGATGGGAGAGAAAGAATGAGGATTTGGAGAAGTAAAATTATTTTCCCCCTTTAGTCGGAACTTTGGGTGGTTCTCGGAAGAAAATAGCGAAAAAGATTATCCCTAGGGTCGATACCAACAGGAATGTATAAACCAATGCTTCCATAGATTCGATCGTAATTTACAATTATGGAGATAGCTTTCGTACTAATATTGATTAGAGAAGAGATAGGAGCAATATCATACCACTTGTCTCTTAGTAGTTGGATCTCCCAATTTTTGGAATGCTCCAAATTCTATTCGAGCATCCAAATCCGGGTCGATACCAGCAAAAACATCTCTGAATAGGGTTCTAGAACCATGCCAAATGTGTCCAGAAAAGAAAAGGAGAGCAAATGTAGCATGTCCAAAAGTAAACCAACCCCTTGGACTACTACGAAAAACACCATCGGATTTTAGAGTAGCACGATCTAATTCAAAAATTTCACCTAATTGAGCGCGTCTAGCATATTTTTTAACTATAGCGGGATCACCAAAACTAACCCTGTCAAGTCCACCACCATAGAACTCAACAGTTACACCTACTTGTTCAACACTATACTTTGATTCTGCCCTCCTAAAAGGAACATCGGCTTTCACAATTCCTTCTTTGTCTACCAGAACTACTGGAAATGTTTCGAAAAAGGTAGGCATACGACGTACAAAAAGCTCATTTCCCTCCTTATCTTTGAAGATAGGGTGTCCTAACCAACCAACAGCTATTCCATCTCCATTGTCCATTGCACCTGCTCTGAATAACCCTCCCTTAGCTGGATTATTACCAATGTAATCATAAAAAGCGAGTTTCTCGGGAATTTTTGACCAAGCTTCCGATAGGCTCAAATTTTCGGCCAGACCGGCACGAACCCGTCGATCTATTTCTTGTTGGAAGTATCCCTGATCCCACTGGTAACGGGTGGGACCAAATAATTCGACCGGAGTAGTTGCGGAGCCATACCACATGGTTCCGGCAACAACGAAAGCTGCAAAAAACACAGCAGCAATACTGCTGGATAGGACCGTTTCAATATTCCCCATGCGTAATCCTATATATAAACGTTGGGGAGGACGAACACTGAGATGGAATAGACCTGCTAATATACCCAATATACCTGCTGCAATATGATGAGAAGCTATTCCTCCCGGAACAAAAGGATCAAAACCTTCAGCTCCCCATGCCGGATCCACTGGTTGTATTTTTCCAGTTAGTCCATAAGGATCAGACACCCATATCCCAGGACCATACAAACCCGTTACATGAAATGCTCCAAATCCGAAACAAGCTACTCCTGAGAGGAATAAATGAATTCCAAATATTTTTGGCAAATCTAAACAAAGTTTTCCCGTACGTTCATCACAGAATAGTTCCAGATCCCAATATACCCAATGCCAGATAGCTGCCAAAAAGCACAGGCCAGAAAACATGATATGTGCCCCGGCCACACCTTCATAACTCCAAATACCAGGATTAGTTACAGTTTCTCCGGTGATGCTCCATCCACTCCATGAATTCTTTATTCCCAAACGAGTCATAAAAGGTATAACAAACATACCTTGTCTCCACATTGGATCAAGAACAGGATCGGATGGATCAAAAACTGCTAATTCGTACAAAGCCATTGAACCAGCCCAACCAGCAACTAGAGCTGTATGCATTATATGTACAGAAATTAACCGACCAGGATCATTCAATACGACGGTATGAACGCGATACCAAGGCAAACCCATGAAAACACCCCTTTATCGGAAAAAGTAGACACTATGTAACTTTCTCACATTTGATTGGAATAGATCATGCTATCGAGCTAGACCCCCGGATCATCTCGAAGGTTAACATATATTCACTTGGACATTGCTAATGATGGAACAGGTTCGAAACAATTCTGTTCATACATAATAGCAGGGAGAAGCAAATCATACATAATAGCAGGAATAAGCAAAGATATTTTATCTTTTGTATGTACCAATACACAATGTGGGGATTGGTCCCATTTATACTGAAAAAACGCATAAATACCTGTTCATTATTCCATGAACCTGCGAAAAAAGAGGAAACTAGATCTCCCTATTCATCCTTCCGTTCGTCCATGAACGATATCTCCTTTCCTTCCAATTTTCCGTTCCGTAGAAAGATCCGAAGTTATCCGTTTTCAGGATCAATAGTGACCGAACGGAGAGAGAGGGATTCGAACCCTCGGTACGGATAATCCGTACTACGGATTAGCAATCCGCCGCTTTGG
>Ga0213499_10000005_pt1 | contig 45735 bp, 33 predicted proteins | sample Redfir_Yose_1_Me_FD_150980 | JGI IMG/M metagenome (GOLD analysis project Ga0213499, IMG submission 150980) | Leaf-associated microbial communities from Abies magnifica in Yosemite National Park, California, United States - Redfir_Yose_1 | ecosystem: Host-associated > Plants > Phyllosphere >...
GTTCTGCGTACTAGAAGGCCAAAGGCCGAGGAGAGCTAGGGTCTTGTTCGAGGCCAAAGGCCAAGTACTAGAAGGTATTAGAAAGGCCTGTATTCTCAAGGGCTCAGCCCGAGGAAGGATCATTTAGTCAGTAGTTAATTTTATTTTTTAAGCGTTTGAACTCTAAGAAGAATTACCATCTTCATAGGCTACCTTCCCACTATCACGATTACCAGTTAAAGGTTATACCAGCACTTTATTCCCCTCACCCAATTGAGGATTTTATATTATTGTTACTAATGAGATTTTACACTTTATAACATGCTTTAAGTAATATGCTTTTGGATAGAGGCATAGCAGTAGTGCTATGTATTCTATCCTCTTCCTCAGACTCTTCATCTGAACTTTACATGCTGCTTCCTTCGCTGCCCTTATTTTATAAAACTTATCAGCTCTGGCTTTCCTCTGCTCCTCTGGGTCCATCCTTCTTTCCTCCAATCAGGACAAGTCTTTCGAAGCCAACTCTTCAAGTGATCAGCAGTATCTGATATATATATATATAATGCTATGCCGCGGAACTATTGATCATTCGACCTATCACTCAGGGCCAATAACTCCAATTGCCAGCTCCCTTACATTGGCACTATAAATAGAATTGGATCACCGAAACCGACAGTGAGATACCGATAACGGAACAGGCACTGAGGGAGGGAGGGGAATATACGGGCCTGAGCAGAGCGAAGCGAAGGTAAGTAGAAAGGTTGCTTGCTATATAAGGAACATACATGAACTACCTATCTGTCTGGTTAGATGAGGAAAACGAACTATTATATATAAGGGTATAAATTTGATCCTGGCCTAGTGAATATTATAAGCCATCTTTAAACGCCTTTATAGCCTAAATAAAAGGGAAAAGCACCTTCCTAGGGGCTGGTACTTTGCTAGCTGGCTGGTGGGCTGAGACGCCGCCTGCCTATCTGCACTATTGCTAGCTGCCTACAGGAACAGGGCCTATTGCAAGTTAGGTTAAGAATCCGTATTTACCGAGCTTTGTCCCTTCCTTGGTTTATCAATTCCGTATTTACCGAGCTTTTCACTATCTGACTCTATTATTTTTACCTAGTTAAGGATTAGTTGTTGTACCTGGCTTTGGGCGATAGTCAGTGGGCGCTCTCTTGACTAGATCTTCTGTTCCAATCAGAATGGGTTTTTGATTTAAGGCATCGGCATGAGAAAGCTTTTACTTTTTTCCATCTCAGGCTGGTAGGGTGGAGGCGCATCGTCGGGTCGGATGTCGCTGTTTGATTCAGTCGTGGTCACTAAGTTAGGCCCAGCCAGATGCCAAAAACTAGTTCTGCCCGGAGGAGAGGCGGGAACAATGACAAAATGTATGGTTTCGTTAGGTAGGTTTTATCCGTAGGTCGCCATTGCCAGGAAAAGGGTGGTGCTCATTGTAAGCCGATCCATTCACAGACGGATCATAGATAGGAGGTTTCATTGACAAAAAGTGGTTGCGACAGAAGCTGGTCAACATTGACAGGAGGTTTTCGCCATAGGGTGGGCCAATAGCCAATAAAACGTTGGATTCGCTTGAAGCTGACAATAGCCGATAGGGCATACAGGTTCTTCTTACATGCCCATACTCCAGACAGCTCTCGATGCCGCTTATACTTACTTATTGGTTTACATCCCAGCTTTCAATACACGACATGCCGAGAAAGACAGAGTCCATGCCAGTCTGTCATTGAACTATTGACAGTGATAGAATGATGCTATACTCATTGGAACCTATACGCTTATAAGCTCTACTCAGAACGCCTAGAGCGCATTAACTCTAATACGTGCATGATACTCTAATACTGCCCCAGGAGGTTGGACGTGATGTTAGCGAGACTACAGGCCCAGTTTTTCGTGCCCCATATGCCGTGCTCAGATGGTTGACCGTGCCAGTTAGACGTGCTCCATAGTACGTGACCACCAGTTCTTGATACACCGTGCCCAAGAGGTCTTCGTGCCTTACCAGTTGCAGTACGTGACCAGGAAAGGAAGGAGTTTTTAGATGTGCTTTTCTAAATTACCCATTCCAAGGAGGCTCTCTGATGTCCCTCCTCCAAGAATCCCTTTCTTTCCAGCTAAGCCATCCATCCCCGCAGGAGCATAGACAATAAGTCCTCGGCTACTCCTCGACTATCCCCATCCTATCATCCAGTCAGCCATCCATGTCTCTGTGTCATTAGTTCTGGCTGTTTAGAGAGAAGAGTGTGGGCGCCCGGTTTATAAAGAATAAGGCCAGGCAGTAAACGACCTCCCTCCTCAGTATGTGTAGGCTGTTGATAGAGAGAGAATACAGGTAAGCCACCCACCCCGTTACACTTAGCCGTATAGATAGAACCACCCAGTAGCACTTGGTCGTAGAGAGAGAATCAGAGGCCGGGCAGTATAGTATCTCAGCATCACATCAGTTTGGGCGCCCAAGAGATAGAAGGCAGGCCAGGCAGTTTTCACCACGATCGATATACCCGTTACCCGTGGCTTTTTCTATCGATGCTGATAGGGCCAATCAATCTATACTTCATGGGTCAGAATAAAATAATGAAATGGACTGAGAAGCGTAAAGCCTTATCACCTTCCTTCCATCGGTACTATCTAGGGCATATACGAAGCCGGGCACAACAACCAACCCTTCCTGTAGGCGCTTGCTTAAAGGATCTCCAAAGCCAGCCAGGCACAACAACTAATCCTTCCGTAGGCACTTTAACAGAGACAGCTCTCAGAAAATCTAAGCAAAGAAGAAATCAAATGGCGGTGAATCTTCCATGTCATAGAATCCTTTTTGAAGGTACTAAGCGCTTTCCTTAGGTAGGAGGGTCTGACACTTCCTTTCCTTGAAGCAACGCCCACTCTTGTTAGTCAATTTACCACTTCCTTCAAGGCCAGTTCAAACCTTTCTATCCTCTGGATACGCCCAGAATTGTTACTCAATTTACCAGTTCCAATAGGCCAGTTCAACCCTTTATATTGTCTGTATACGCCCAGATTTGTTAGTCAATTTACCACTCCCAATAGGCCACGTGAGCATTCCCTATCATCTGGAGACGCCCACCTTTGGATGGACGGACATCACCAAGCCTTGCACTGACTTTCCATGGCATGGAGCCACCGACTTCCAGACAGCATTCACAGGCCTGCCTGGAATCACGCTTGTTAACAGATGCTGGTACCAATATGAATATTCCGGACGAACGTTAGAGACTAGTTAGGAATTAGCAGCAAATACTGCCCTAGGGAAAGAGACCTCAGATAAGAGCCTTTACGTCTCTCCTAAACATCTTTCTTATTTACTCACCCACCCACCTAGAGACCTTATCCCATATCACCTATTGAGCCAGGCATCGGGCAGGAGGCATCTATTAGACATCTTTATCCCGTCCTTCCCTTTACTTAAGTGTTTCCAAACAGCCTATTTAACCTAACTATAACTTTATACCTATACCGCTTGGATGAATGAAGAAGCGCTTAGTTAGTCGGGCGGGACTGCTACGTATCTTATAAACACCAGATGGATGTATGGATGATGGATCAACCTTACTCTGAACTTACTACTGCCTTCAACCTAGGAGCATAGAGTGTTTGTTGTCCAACCTATGAGACCTTCTCTTATAAGCATCAGATTATATGATACAAGCTTACCCTTACCTTGATTACTCCCTTCAATCTAGGAGATGGAGTAACAACCCTCTCTATCAGCCAGGAAAACTAAAGTAGGCAGTACAGCCTTACTACTGAAAGTAGACCCCGGTGGATGGGACCCTTGCCGACCCCCTCTCTCAATTTGTCCTCCTGGGAGAGTAGTTTTTAAGGGTGAGAGCCAGGGGCTTCTGTCGATTTATATAGTTCCTTTCCCTCGGAAGGACAAGCGGCTTCGCTCCTGAAATGGTCTAGTTAAGTAAGAATAAAATAGACTTTAGGCGCCCCGATGTCATATGCCTTGGACATCACTTGCTTCCTTAGATTGAACTTCTTCTCCCACCTTCCAGCCAGACTTGCATGGTTCCATTGTTCATATAGGATCTCGCATGGATAAGTCCTTGCAATGAAGTGGTCGACGAATGAAAACCCCATTCCGGAAAGTGGGGTTATGTTCAGTAGTGTGAAGTGCATAAAACAAAGCACTTCAGAGGTCCATGTCAATAAGTTACCGGTCCTAGGTCCCCATGCATCTCCGCGTGGTTCATATATGATCTTGCATGGATAAGTGGTTACATTGCCATGAACCGGACCTACTACCCAAAAATATGTTAATATAGGACGGCATCGATACGTAGCTCCTAGAATGTTCCTATAATCTAGTTCCACTAGCTCTACAGTGAGAAACAGGTTTCAATTGCATAGAAAAGTTTGACCTTGTCCATTATCATAACCAGTCAATACGTAAATCTACAATATTTACATATATGAAGTTTTTTCCCATGATGCTATGGGCAGGTTAAAAAAGCCATAGTGATAATAGTGGCATCTAGAAGTAATAACTCTAGAAAAATCAGAACTAACTCTAGTAGGAACCTTTGGTGGTTTCATAATGTAAGTAATGTCACTAGGACCGGGCTTATCTCTAAGGGTAGGAACAACCACCTTGGTTCCGTAGTGTAAGTCATGATCTTAACTACTTAACTAGTGGTTTTATATAGGATCTCGCCATACAGACGTTTGACTTTGTCCTCGGATAATGCCTAGCCGGTAAACCTGTCCTGTATGATCTCCACCTATGATGTTGCTTTCTCTACATGGACACTTTAACTAGCCATATCCACTCTACACTTGTTTATATAAGAGATATCAGCATCTCTACCTGCCTGCCATGAACAACATGCCTGTTCAATCCAATCCATATGGTCTCTCTACTAGTTACCTATATGATTAGGTCTCCATAGCTAGTTATCTCTAGTACTATAGCTGACTCCTAGCTCTACTCTGGCGTAACTGGGTCTCCTTCCGCTCTCCATGGTTGGACCTGGGACTCTACACCAGCAAATAAATAACATTCCATATCACAAAATACAACAGCTCCTTATATACGATTCACCTGTTGAGGTTAATACGCCATACACATAGAGACAGTCAGATCAGGGAGGGCAGGTAGATAGAGAGTCTTCAGCGAGAGGGGCTAGAGAAAACCATTCACGCTAGTCAGGTTTTTTCATTAACGCAGGTCAGGATGTGCCAGTGTGAAGTGCACCCATCATTCCCCTAGTAGCTACTTCCTAAACCACCCACTATTCCAGGGTGCCAACAGAAAAGAGAGATGGTTCCAAAGGCCTATAATAGAAGGAACCCATCATACCCCCGGACGGTACTTACCGCTACGGAACATTAGGGGTTCTACCTCTTTCTTATTTTGTATAAAGAAAAAGGTGGTTTTGTTGGGATTGGTGGGTTATTGAGCAGTGGAGTGCGTACGCAAGGGTCTTTTTTATTCCCCATCCCGACTGGTTGGTTGTTGTTTCTGTGTAACCCACTTCTTCCATTCATCCAGTAGGCAAAGAAGGTGCGCAAGCAGCGGTTAAAGAACTTGCTTTAAGTAGGGCTGGTTTATTTCTTTCCTATCTACACGTTCGTGAAAAACTTACTTCGTGTCAAGTAATAAGGCAAGCGGCCGGCATAATTACATATATAATATGATATATCTTCCTTCTCTTTGTATACGATATTCTTCGAGCATGTTTTCTCAGATGAGGCAGATGGGGACTGAAAAAAGAGATGTGACTGGCTGGCTGATATTGACCAAACCACTTTCCTTCAAGGTAAGCAGTCATAAGCAGCGTAAGAATGGTAAGTAAGGACTGATTATACTTGCCTGTGAATAGAAGAGCTGTTAGGTTACCCACCCTAACTCATTCATCGTCATCATTGTATTAAAAACCTGAGCTGAGGAAATAAGGATCTATTTTGCCTACCCTCCTTAAAGTCATAAAGATCCAGTTTGCCTACCCTGCTTCCTTCATAAGTGTAAGGTAACGAAAACAATAAAACCTACCTTGCTAAATAAGCTAAGGCAAGGACCAATAGCACCTTGAATAGGGCGAAAAGGATAGAAGGTGAAGATACCTTAGCAGGAGGGAGAGGAACGCTCAGACCAAAGGGTGAAGGCCAGTACCTTACCTGAGCATAGCAAAGGTCAGGTTTCGGGACAGTTTAAGCAAGCCAGGGCCAGTTATGTATAAAGGTGGCTGGGTGAATAAGGAGTATAGTGCCAGTAAGACTCGCATGCATAGAGGCGCAGGGAGGAAATGATTAGGAAGCGTTCTCCCTTACCTGAGCGTAGCGTAAGGGGCGCCGGCCCTACCTAAATGAAGAAGAAAGAGAGAAAACCCAGTTCAGTAAGGGGTGAGGGGCTTTCTTTCTTCCCCTCAAATCGCTAGCTAGAAGGTAAGGTTATCCCTTTATTTCTTCCCTCAAGGTTCTGGTCTTAGGTAAGGTCCTGGCCCTTTATCTATGATTCTTACTTACTTATTTCTTTCTATAGAAAGTGATGAGTTACGAAGTCTCTCCGAATTAGTTTCTCCCCCGCCAGCGGGCGGATCCAGTCGAATAAGCAGTTGATTAAGCTATTGATTAAGCCATTGACGCAGTAATCGTTTGTTATATACGTAATAATACATTAGCTCAGCAAGTTATAGCGTGCTTAGCAACACCCCCCTCCGCTTAGGCAGGTAAGATCTATACAAGGCAGTCAGTGAAGAGATACAAGGCAGATAGAGTTAGGCAGTCAGTGAAGAGATACAAGGCAGTCAGTTCATCTTATGAGGCAGGGCAGTTAGAGGCTTAGGCCGGTGGGGACCTCATGCATAGACATTGATCTACAATTACTGCTATTAGGTTTGCACACTTATACAGCTGCTATCTAGGGCAAAGACAAGAAGTACCTCACCTATGGATGGATCGAGGAAAGCCGCTACGGGATATGGATAAATCTGAGTTTATGACAGCTCTCAAAATGAAAAGGATCCCAGGTTAGCTACTACTGACCTCGCTACTTGCTTTGATGTTCCTGGCTTTTTTGCTGAATCAGCCGCTGGTGAAACTAGGGCTGGAACGAATGATGGAAATGGCTGGGATGCAGGTAATGCCCTTGCCTTTCTCTTTTCCACTGCTACTGATGGCTTTGGAACCGGAACTCCAACTAGCTATATAGGAACCAAAGATGGATATGTAACTCGAAGCGATGCTGGCTATCGAGCTGCTAACGCTGATGGTCCCGGACTGTTCGAACTGTATAGCTTGGGTCCGGCCTGATGTAGCGGTTAGTGGCGCGGTGAGGCTTTATTGACCCATAGCAAAGGCGGTTCACGCAGTTCGTGCTGCTCTTTACCGGGGTTTTAGTTATCGCCCTGGAACCGGACCGGGAGATCATGTAGCTCAGGAAAACTAGGAAACGAAGAAGGCATTAAAGGGAAGGATAAACCTCACTCTCCTCTAGCCAAGGATCATCCGGAGCATGCCCATAACCATCGCGTTCATCCGGTCAAGCACTTTCCGTATCACATACCAGAGTCCGATCATAGGTGAGGATACTTTCACTCGATCAACAAACTCTGTCTCTGTAGTTTCTGTTAATTATGCCCTTGCCTCTGTGTCCTTTGCTGCGAATGCTGCTGCCTATACATATGATGCTTTCATTGGGTAGTAAATTGGCGTGGTCCAAGGTAAAATGGGTCCGGTGGTTAAACCGGCAAAACTGCTACTTAGTCCACTGGCTATGAATCTCCCATTTATAACTGGATGAACAGGCTATGGCACTGGGTAAACTACAATTACTTCTACTTCCCCTGCTGCCTCTCTAGCTGCTATCTCTTCTCCTGCCGTGAGTGGGGCCGGATCCCGATCTATGAAACGAACTGGAGAACGAATTCAAACTCAAACTCGAACTGGAAGCTATGCACTTGCCTCTGCTACTTGTTATAAAACCCTTGCTTTTTCTGCCTTTGCCTCTTCTGGTTATGGATCAATAGGCTAACTGGCATTATTCACTGGTCCTATCTATGGCTCTACTTTCGCTAATGGGCCAACTGAAACTCCTGCTCCTGGTTCGGATGCTTACTGTACTTCTGGTCTCGAATCAACAACGGACTATGGTTCAACCTAGACTACTAGCTCTATAATGGGATCTTCAATGAATTGCTATGGTTCTCGATCAATTGGTTCAAGGTAAGCAACTTAAAATGGTTCATTGACTGACATGGATAGATAGAGAAGCGCATAATCGAAGGTCAGTCCTTACCTTCACCTAACGGTTCAGGTCAGTGAGGAGCACATTAGGAAAAACACAATTGATAGGAGAAACTCAAAATGAAGTAACAAGTTAGGGTCATAGGTATTTGGTCCAAAACTGAAGTGAAAGTACAGGTTATTTGGTTGAGGGCCCACCACCTAGGAGCTTTACACTTATGCTTTATTTCTGCCTAGAAATCGTCATGCATGAGTTAAGCCTTCACCCCCTAGCCTTTTTTATAAAATAATAATAACCATGTGTTTATTCCCGCTGTGTGCTTCCTTCCTCTGACCTATTCCCCTTTTCGATGATTGATTCATTCAGATGTGTTCCTGTTTGTTTCCCTGTTGATCGATGCAATCTTGAAAATGGATCTGTACCTATCCCTCCCTGATTGATCCGTACCCTTGATCGATGTGTACTATGTATCCCTGATATCTGTACCTCTAATCGATGTGTACTTATAAGTTTGATGGGGCTATTGCGATTGTCTTTACATCGGGGTAATGGGTCCTACCTGCATAGTGGCTGCCTCTACCCTTCCCGTAGTTGCTGCGTACTGCCTCTAGTTCCCTTCCCTTAGTAGTTTCTGGCCTAGTCTCCTGTCTGTAGTCCTGCCTGGTTTTTTCCCCTTTTCCCCCGCCTTTCCCTTTTTATCTAGTCCCTTCCCTGCGCTCTGGCTTTTCTTTGCCCCTGATTGGGATGGGGACGACGTAATGGATGGGTTAATCATAAATTGCAACATCGGAGTAACAGGTACGAGGTGGCTAGCTTTTGGATGTACGGCTCTAGGTGGCTGCTTTATTCGGGTAGGCCGTCGGGTATATGATTTAATGGATTGGCGATACGAGTTGGATGGCATGAATCGATAGCACGAAAGGTCCTAAATGTGGTGTTTAGAAGCTCCTTAAAGTGCTTTCTTCCTTAAGGTCATCTGTCTCTTTCTTTTATTACGTGATATCTGCCTTTATAATTAGCATAAAAGATAAGGATTGACAGCTCGTATTTGCGTATATGAGGTGCAGTAGGCAGGCATTACGAGGTGGCTAGCTAGCATGGACCTTGATTACCTAGAAGCAACGGTTGACTCGGTTAAAGCAGTAAAAGAGTAAGCATCCAAACCAGCAGCATCCATTCCATTCTAGCCCTCAGTATCCCCTTCATTTATATAGCTTGTTCAAGAGCCAGTTGGACAGCCAGTTGGACCAACAGCAGGAAAGGAAGCTTCAGCAGCGGATCGAGATCCATATCCTGTTTCCATTGATCCAGTTTATGAGCTACCTCGCCCGATATCCATTCCAGTCCCATAGCCCCCGCTGAATTCCTTCCCGTCCCAGCCTCTCCACCACTACCTCCAATAGCTTTAAGGTCATTTGCCTTCCAGCGGTAAACTGCTCCTGCCTTTTTATCTACTACTGCATATGGGTCTGCTACCTCTATTATTGTCTCTGCCACCTATGTCTCTGTGTCCTTTGCTTCTTTATTTTCTGCTGCTACCTGTGTCTTTGTCTTTGCTGTTCGATCGATAACTGGAAGGGATCCCGGACGAGGTGCTCCTACCTTTACTTATCCTATTTTCACTCGGTCATCAATGGATTATGGATCAACTGGATCAACTTGGTCATTTGCTGGTGTCTCCGCTTCTGGTGCTGCTGGTTCAGGATCAACCGAGTATCTATGTAGAGGGCACTGAATACCGCTTCTTTGCTTGGTAAACAACTCGATTTATATCTGCTTCCGTGGGGTAATAAACTGTCTATACTTTCTTTGTTGCTACTGCATCTGTACCTGGAATAGTCGGATCTATTGCTGGGTCTCCATATTTATTTGCCGCGGGCAATGGTTAAAGTGGCTATGGTCTTCCTGGATCTCGATCTGCTACAGGTGAGACTTAATCTTTCACGGGGTGGAACTGAAACTCGGTCTACTAGCATGGTGAACCACAATTGGCTTTGGAACACATGGTCCCGGCTACGCTCCTGGCTTTGCAACGAGCTATCGATTGGTATGGATGCTTCCTTTACTAATGATGCTATAGAAACTGCGTGCTTGGATGCTAGTCTAGGCGCAGTTATTGAGATTCGGTTAACTCAATCAATAGCTTAAACTGCTACTGGTACTGGGTATGAGACAACAGGCATTGGCTCGGATGCTGATACTTACCGAACTAGAACTTAAACTCCCACCACGGTGAAAGCCGCTCGTCGTCGAACTGCAGTTGGTGTAGCGTGGGAATTCCGTGATTTACCTACTTAATGCTGATTATTTTACTGGTATGATCTTGCCCGCTACTGCTGTTCGCTCCGTTAGGGCGGATCCTGCGGCTAAGGTGGATCCTGAAGCGAGGGTGCGATCATCTGATCTGTCAAATTAGGAACAGAATCTTGGGTTTCCGCCTGATTCCACAGATAGCCATACGCGTGCACCCCTTCTCCCTCGCTGGCTAGGGAACTAAATTGGTTGAAGAATGGCTGTGGATACCAGTGCTAACGTACGGCTGTGAGATCAATAAGAGGTGGGACTAAAGTGAGTATACGATTGGGCTACACTTTCCCTAATCCAAGCACACGGCACTCTCCGAACTTAACTTGGCACGCATCATTCTTGCTCTCGGCATATTTGCATTTTACATTCGGTTTATTTTGAATCACTTGCTCCCCTATAGTTTATGAGCACACACGGCATGGTTGGAGCATAGATTCTCGTAAAGGTGTAATATGGCAGGCTGTAGATGTGTTTTAAACGGGCGGGCTCTGTGCTTGATCGGGGCGGTTCCTGGCCCTAGGATTGGATAGGTAGGTTTTATCGCGGTTGGATGTGCTACGATTGGATTGCTTCGGTTGGTTGGATGCACTACTGTATGGGTCCTAGGATTAGATGGGTAGGTTGGAGTTGCTAGGTTCGGATGGGTCCCTAGCATTGGATGCGCGATTTGCGGTGTAGATGCCGCTGGGCGAGGTGCTGCCACCCTTACTTCTGCGGATGAGCACTCTACTCCTTAATCATTAGGTCCCCATCTCTGAGCTCACCCAATCCTCGTCTCGATTTCACTATTATAACTAGACATAGATATCTTTCATGCGCTGCCAACCATTGAACATCTAACGCACTTCTTTGAGCACTTGGAATTTTGTCTGGGGATCTGGTAAGCTTGGGCCCGCGCTATCAATAAAGGGTGGGGGGGCAGCGAGGTTTAGGCTTCAGTAAAGGTCGGCAGCCCCCTTGGGTTCGGTATTTCGAACTTTTACCATCGTTCCTCCCCTAGGAGTAATAAGAGATGGTTATTGAATCCTAGATGATGCTTTGTCGTGTCATGATCGCTGATGGGTGATCCAATATGCAGCCCGCCCGTTGGTAAAGTATCGGTTATGTGGTCATGTGTCTATAAGTAACCGGTTGGCGGTCGCCTGGATTAGGTCCCAGCCTCGGTTCATAGCGATGATGTGTTTTCCGATAGTCTAAACAGCCACTATGATGGTTTAAGTCCTCATTATCTATGCTAGAATCGAGCACCACCATTAAAGTAAAGTGTTCTGAGCCATCTCCTGTCCAACAAAGTGTATCTCCGATTGAAAGACCCCTTCTGCCCATGGAAGACACAGACCTGAATGACCGTGGGAGAGAATAAAACCCCCGATGTTACCCAGGACAAAATAGGAAAAACCTGGTCTGCTCGGTCGGTCAGCACTACATTGATAATACCTGGAGGGGCATAAGAAATACACGATCTCGGCAGGAATTGCCATAATAGGGAGTAGGGCGCATACGATCAACAGACTCAGTTGTTTACCCTGTTGGGGAATCCATTCCAAGGCCATAGCACGTTCCGGTCCAGGCACAATTGATCCGGGACCAGCAGCGAAGGAAGCAGCACCACCCATATACGTGATAGGAAGGTCTCGTCATGAGGCCAGTTAGTCCTGGTCCGATAGAGTAGTTCCTTATCTTTTTATGTGGATCAGCACAACCCGCGGTGGAAACCCCAAAAAGTAGTAAATCTCAAATTGGGTTCCAAGGGGTTCTTCACGACCATCTTTACCAGCATCGAAGATAGGGACAGGGTGTTTTAGAACGACCCATATTTATTCAATTCTGCAGGGCTACACCTTCGTTACTGGGTGGAGAGATTCAGCCCTGAACGAGAAGACTTCTCGCAGGCTCCGGTCTGGATCCGCATGTACTCTCTCCCACAATAATTCTGGGATGAGGAGACCATGCAAGGCATAGGCAACACCATCGGAGCCTACATCAAAACCTCAGAGGCCACAAAAGCAGGCAGATACACCTCATATGCTAGGATCTGTGTCTATATGAATGTTTCAGGAGCTCTCCCGAAATAAATCTGTATCAGCCATCGAGATGAAGAATGGGTCCAAACCCTGGACTATGAACACATCCCATTCCGCTGTAGGAAATGCCATGAACATGGACACCTGTTTCGCGACTGCCCAAAGAATGAAGCAAATAACAAAGGAAAATACTCAGAGGAAAAAGACACAGAAGGGTTTTGGAAAGCCCAGGGCAAGCGCAAAACGACCAGGCAACAGCAAGGGGCCCCAAAAAAGACTGACCAACAAAGCAAGAACAGCTTCGAAGGCCTGGAGGTAGAACAAATTTAGGGAGAGCAGAAAGAACAAGCTGAAGAAACTCAGAAGCCAGACGCACCAAGGGACAAAGGAGAGATCACGGCTGAGCCAAAACCAGCTACACCCAAAGAGGGGAAACCCTAATCCCCTCAAGAATAAGATCCAGAGTCCAAAAGAATAAAGGCGGTCAACCATGGATTGTGGGAGGAGATTTCAATTTCATCACATCTCTGGCTGAGAAGACAGGAGGCATAATAAAACTGAGTGAGGAGAATCTACGTTTCGAGCAGGTAATCGACAATTTTAGGTTAATTGATGTTCCAACTGCCGACGGCCTCCACACATGGAACAACCGAAGAGGGGGAAACCATAGGGTAGCAGTCAGACTGGACAGATTCCTCATGTCAGACGAATTATGGCCAAAAGGCTACAATGTCGTAGCAGAAGTGCTCCCCAGTGCGGGCTCGGACCATTGGCCGATTTCATTACAATGGGACAGCGAAGGCACACCAAGAACCACCCCTTTCAGATTCGATAAGTTCTGGCTAAGCCACCCCCACTTCAAAGATAGAATAAAAGCCTGGTAGAAGGAAGAAATAGAAGTCACAGGAACAAAAATGCATGTGTTACAACAACGTCTCAAGCACATCAAGGCCAGGCTCAAGCAATGGAACAAGGATGAATTTGGCAATATATTCCAGGACAGAGGGCTGCTGGAACAGCAAATGGCCCTGGTTCAGCAGGAGATCATGAGCAACGGAATATCAGAGGATCTTAGGCAACAGGAAAGCCTCATACGGGAGCAGCTAGAATCACGCAATCAACAAGAGGAATGCCTATGGAGACAAAAATCCAGAGTTAGATGGCTCCAGGAGGGGGACAGGAATACGCGTTTTTTTCATCAAACCACTCTGCAAAGAAGGAACCACAACAAAAGAAACTTTATGCACAAAACACAGGGAGATAAGCTGGAAGCACATGGGGAGATAGAACGCAAACTCACTACTTACTTTGGGGAACTCCTCACAGAACCTCCAGTGGATAGGGAAAGGGCCATGAAAGAAATAACTAACAACATCCCAAGATTAATCACAGAAGAGCAGAACACGATTCTCATGCAATCAATAAGCTATGAGGAGGTCACAGAGGCAGACAAAGGCATGGCAGCAGGTAAAGCCCCGGGGCCGGATGGATTCACTACAGACTTATTTCAGGCCTGCTGGGAGGAAATAGGAAGGGAAGTTCATGAAGTCGCAGAGGCATCAAGGTATACAGGAAGTATTCTAAAAGCTTTCAATGCCACTTTCATTGCACTCATCCCCAAAGAGCAAGAAGCCAACTCTGCAGACAAGTTAAGACCAATCTCGTCTCGTTGTGCAACGTAATATAAAAGAGAATAACCAAGGTCATAGCGACGTGTCTCAAGCCAATCATGCAACAAATTATATCCCCGGAGCAAGGGGTACATTGATTGCAGGCAAATTATTGATGGTCTAATAGCAGCACACGAAGCCATCCACACTCTCAAAAGTAGCAAAAAACCAGGTATTCTCATAAAACTTGATATGTCAAAAGCTTTTGATATACTTTATTGGAACTTTCTTGAGCGCATATTGCTAGCCTTTGGGTTCTCCACAAAATGGATAGCCTGGATACTCAGCCTGGTCTCCAATGCATTTTTATCTATCCTAGTTAACGGAGTGCCTTCTGGCCCCTTCAGCCCTTCTCGAGGGATCAGGCAAGGAGATCCCTTATCCCCTTTCCTATTTCTCCTCATTACAGAAGGCTTAGGTAGGTCTCTCAAGGCAGCCATCCATTGCAATGCCCTCCAAGGTCTCAAATTATCCGAGGAAGGAGAGGCGCTTTCCCATCTCCAATTTGTAGACGATAACCTTCTCATAGGATCATCCACCTCCAAAGAAGCTTCTGCTTGAAAGCAAGTCCTTTACACTTTCCTCCTCACCTCAGGAGGACTGATAAATGCTGTCAAATCCCAGATTTTCATCTTCAATACCAAGCCTGCCATTCAAGCTCACATCTGCATAATTCTTGGCTTCCAAAGGGGCGACCTTCCATCCAAATACCTGGGCCTACCTCTCCTAGACTCAGTCCTAATACATTCATCTTGGGAGGACCTTCAGCATAAAATGGAGCAATGGCTGGGCAACTGGACTTTAAGATACCTCTAACTGGCAGGCAGAGTCACTTTAATGAAATCTGTCCTACAATCTCTTCCTCTTTACCTCTTTTTAGCTCTTGTTGCCCCCCAAAAAAGAATGAATGCCATCAAAGGACTCCAAAGAGCCTTTCTTTGGGGAGGTGCTGAACGAAAAAAAAATGGGCACCTGTAGCATGGGAGAAGGTATGCAAACCCAAACTCCAAGGAGGTCTAGGCATAAGAGATGTTACCATCATGAACAAAGCCCTGGGAGGTAAGATATGGTGGCGGTGGATTAAAAACAGCAGGGCACTTTGGGCTCAAATCTGGCGAGCAAAGTATGCAAACACCTACACAGAGAAAAACCTCATCTGCTTGGATGAGCACATTGGTGGTTAACTTATATGGAGAAATGAATGGAAAAACAGGGAACTAGTCCGTCAACATAGCTTTTTGGAAATAAAAGATGGAGCATCAACACTCATGTGGGAAGATTCATGGCAGCAAAGACCGATCTTAGCCGTAGAACCACAGCTCAGGGACCTACACAAGCACTTCAGGAACCAAGCCTAAATTCGGGATTACTGGGAAGCCCTCCCCACAGACCAACACCACTCAACAACATGGAAAATATGGAAATCACCCAATACATGGCTAGATAATATTACAGCTGGAGAGAGACAACAACTCTGGGAAACACTGAAGGACAAGAGAGTAAGATACCGAGAAGGCCAAGACATACTTCGGTGGGGGCTGCAAAGTTCAGGAACATACACAGTAAAATAAGCCTACTTCCTGGCTCTAAACCCCCCTGAAGCAGAAAGAAAACAGTTGTGGGAACACATTTGGCAGCCCATAATATGGCCCAAGGTGGCAACATTTCTATGGCAGATAGCAAGGGGGAAAGTTATTACGTGGGATAAGTTCAGAAACAGAGGCGTTGAGGGCCCATCCTAGCGCTTCATGTGTAGAAAGGCTGAGGAAACAACAGAACACCTCTTTAACCAATGCAGCACAGTCAATTGGCTATGGAACAAAGGAGCTACCTTCTTCCGACAATCGGACAGAAACAAAAAAGGCATAACAGAAACCCTGGAACAATGGCGAAAGCAGCCCTTCACTTGCCCGATTCTGAACAGAGCTTGGAATCTCTTCCCAGAATTCTTACTCTGGACTACATGGAAAGAGCGCAACCACCGAATATTCAGAGAGCAAGAAAGAGAACCTGTATGGCAAACCATAGATAACAATATACAAGAATCAGTAGCAGCCACAATAAACCAGAGTAGCAGCTCAAACTGCCCGGCACATTAGCACAGGATCCTAGAGAGCTGGAAGATAACACCGCATCCAAGCACAAGTGAGGAAGATAGCACACGCATGAATGTGTCAGATACATAGTAATGGTAACCCCCTCCCAACTCAGCGATTAAACTTAATTTCGATGGAGCCTCGAAGGGAAATCCAGGGCCCACGGGGATTGGGGGAGCCTTTAGGGACAATAAAGGCAACATTCTAAGAATCTTTGCTGGACACAGAGGCCATTACACAAACAATTCAGTTGAACTACAGGCTCTGGAACATGGATTACAAATAGCCTTAAAGCATCAATATAAACACCTGGTTATAGAAGGAGACTCGAAAATCGTGATCACAGCAGTCACTAGACTTCTAACAGGGACTCCACCTGCCGAGGTGATCACAAGCGACTTGCGGCAACCATGGAAGGGATCAGCACCCTCCTTCCCAGTTTCTCAGGCATCCAGACCTCCCACGTAAAGAGGAAGGCCAACCAGTTAGCAGACCAGTTGGCAAATGAAGGATTCAAAAGGCTCAACACTGATCTTGACAAAGCATGGGAGGAAACTCTGAACAATACACTCAAGCAGGATTGTCTCCGTATCAACCAAACTAACTTGCTACACTCCACTGCTAGCCAGCAAGCCAGCAATGTGGAGACAGACCTAAATCACCCGGATGGGGTGTTAGGGAAGCAACGACACCCCACCACCTCAGCAGACACGTGTCCAAAGCACAGTTCCCAAGCGCTGGACAAGGAAGAGGGGGATAGGACGGGCATGAAAAGGAAGAACATCCTCGACCAGTATGGCATATCACTCCGTGGGAGGGGAAATAATGGAAGGAAAAGGATGTCAGACATTTACTAGCCAAGTTATCATCATTACTTCCTTAGATCTAAATAATCCAATTCCACGCTGCTCTTAGTCTTATTCTCACTTGATTTACTCCGATCATTTCTGCCAATAGGTGTCATGCTTTGTGACATAATTAGAGTACTAACATTGCTTTCAAATTCGCTAAATGCCTTATCTTCTTAATAACGGACGGGCTCGCATTATTGTATACCGTTATAATACCCCCCCTTTTCATGAGGCTCCTTACCCACAATCACACTCGTGCAATCAAATAAGACACCTATCCATTATATCCTCCGCTCCCCCTACTCTCAGCGTGACTCAGTGTAAGATATCACGGCGTAAAGTAGATGTCGAAGAACCCTTTGTTCCTTCTCAGGACCAGGACCCTACCCTATATTTATTCTCCTCAAAGCCTGAGATAGCGATTGAGGGAAGAAAGTAGTATTTTGTTCTGACCCCCGAAAGATAGGCATGCATCAGACCGCCCAGCCAAGCCAGATAGGTAAGCAATAGAATTATTCTAGAGCATTTCCCCACAAGAAAAAAAAGATAGGTAAGCAATAGTACTTCATTCTTATGCCTGCCAGGGGGCCCCCCACAAGTACGTTCTCTTTCGTGCGTGAAAAGGAAGGAAGGCAGGAGATCTCTTTCGTTCGGGTTTCCCACCCAATAAGGAAGGCTCTGGGGCTTCGTAGAAGGCTTTGGGCTTCGTAGATGGGTAAGGCGTAACGTATTGAAAGCCAGTGGTCAATATATAATAAGTGGTTTTAATCAAGAGGTAGTCAGCAGGCAGAGGTGGTAAGCAGCAGCAGTATAGTAGTAAGCAGGTCATCAAGGGGTGGTAAGCATCAGCGGTAAGCATGCGATACATACGCATGCATAAGTGGTGTGGTAGAGAGGAGCTATCTGGAGTCTCCCTCCTTCTCGGTAAGAGCTATCTGGAGTATCCCTCCTTCTTGGTAAAGCAGAAGAAGTATACAGTAGTTCAGGCAGTAGTTCACAGTAGGGCAGGTCAACACGGCAAGCCTTAACTCGCAGAAGTCTGACGTGTGAAAGCAAGCCTTTACTAAAAGTAAACGTAACCAAGTGTTAACAAACTCCTTCCTATGTGAGTGAACAATCTGTCGTTCAGTAGGAAGCTCCATTCCGTATCTACTAGGTGAGTCAGGACCTTAGATGACATCTATCAGGACCTTATATAACTTCGTGAAAGGTTATAATCTCGTAAGTAATTAGATATATTTCGTTACTGGTTTGTTTATCCCTCGTTAAAGGGCTTTTATTTAGATATCCTTCGTGACATTTGACAGACCATACTAGCTGGAGTTATCCCAATAACTACCCCTTAGTTTTGCTAGCTGGGTTACCCCCCGTTAAAGAGCTTTGTTTCTGGAGTTCTCTCCCGTTACTAGCTGGAGTTATCCCTAAGGGGCTTTGCTGGGTCTATCTTTTCTAGTTACCAAGGGCTTTGCTTCTGGAGCCCTCCCTCTCTACTAGCTGGTTTATCCCCCCCTTTACGGACTGGCTGCTCTGAGGAAGTGGCTCTGGCGCAAGAGTCACTCTGCTCCGAACACCATGAAGCCAGCCATGGAAAAAGGGAAGCTTCGAATATTTCATATTCGCCCACCCACTTTCGAGGATTAAGATGTGGAGTAACCCCAGAGCTGCTAAAAGACCTACAGGATATAAAGAGTCAGAGAACTGAGGCCCATCATGCATGTCTGGCTGGAGATCCAACCTACCTTCCTTAGCAACAATGCTGAAAGGCATTCAATCAAGGATAGGTAAGTAAATGTGCATGATAATGACGCACGTAATTCTCATTACGTTTCAAGCCCGCTAAAAAAGGGGGGGATTTCTGTGCTTTTATTATGGATGGAAATTATCAATGGCCTAATGATCATGCAACGTAAATAATATAATGTCAAGCGGAATAAAAACAGGCATTCTGGAGTGCGTTCCCGTCTCCTTCTGTATCTGTATAAAGAAAAACCAAGAAATAGATATAGCTTGACGTTTGCTACGAAAACCTTTAAGTGAACCGCTATTTGAAAAGCCTCCCTCACATTCGCCTCGTGAGGTAGAAGGGAGCTAAGGTACCTGCTACTGAATCGCTATAAACACAGGCAGGATAGATGGCGTGAAGAAGCCACCTACCCCTGATCATATCCGTTCCTCCGTTTTCTTCCTTCTGGGAGACATGCACTAGAGAGAAGTTAAGTGCACCGGGGGGCTCCGGCCGGAGAGACGGCAGGGTAAGATCGTAAGGCACGGCACGAAAAGCGAAAGCAGTACTGTGAGTAGGTGGCAGAGGGAGGCAGGAAATCGAATAGGCCCCTGCAGGTAAGGAATAACGAGCTTGCCTCTCGCGTGAGAGAGCCAGCCAGGGAGGGTAAGTAAGTGAAGACGGGGCTGGGTAAGTCTTTGAGTAGCCCCGGGCAGGAAATCCCAAGCCCCGGTAAGTCTTTCCCAAGCCCCTACCTAAGTATACGAGGTACGGCCCAATCTTAAGTAATGACTCGTATGCTCCTGGTAACTAGCCAGGGAGATAAGTGCAGAAAGCCAGCCAAGGAAATAAGTAAGTCGTAACTCCATGGAAGGTTTACGAAGCATGACTTTCCTAGCAATGACTCGTTTGCTTTCGGCAGCTAGGGATGGCATAAAGAGAAGACATAACTCACTCCCTCCATAGATGCGCGGGGTAGTTTGGAAGCGGTGCTAGTAGCTGTCCCTTACCCTATAAGGGCAGGCAGGACTGACGACCCCCCTACAGAACCAAGCAAGAAGAAGAAAAAAAGCATAAAGCCTTAAGTCTTCACTCCAGAGGCCTTTGAGGGGAAGAAATATAGGGGCCTGACTGGGTCTTACCTGAGCTCGAAGAGTTGGTCCTGGTCAACCCCTTATAAGTAAGGTAAGGTCCTGCGCCTTATTTGTTTGGTCCTGCGCCTTATTTATTTGGTCCTGCGCCGGCCTTACCGGGCGGGTTCGGTCTATTGAAAGGCGGGCACTTATTGCTTATGAATGAAAGGCACTTATTTATTGCTTATGCCAGCCAGCAACATGCTCTTTCATCCATCCCCCATGCTTTTGAATACCAATCATTCATTTCGAGGAGCATCATCGTGAATATAAATCAGCGAGCACTTTCAACTGATAACATCCGATCCCTCCTGAGCTCCCCCATGCTCTTTCGAGCTTTCTCGATCGATTCATTCGGAAAGAAATCCAACCAATTGGTTTTCCCTACCTATCTAAATACAATGGCTGGCTGCCCGAAGATGCTTCTTATGATCAATCAATCAATCAATAGGGAGGGGGGAAGGAGCAAGAAAGAAGCTAGCTTATGATGAGTATCTATTTGAGTCGATTATTTCCAAGATCTAATCCCAGTTCTCCCCTATCATGTGGAAACGCTTTGCAATCCCCAGTTTTACGCTCAAGGGAAAAAATGTTCCCGGTGGATGCAGGACCTGGGACCCCAATAATTCGTATGCAGGATGAGCTTACAAGAGTGCCAATCAACGCCGCCAGGTTTGATAATAAGGTGGGATCCCCGGATGTAGTGGCTTGTGAATCACCGATCAAAGAGCGAGCAGCCGCCTTTCATAAGGTGGGATCCACGGATGTGAAAGTGGCCGGTGAATCACCGATCAAAGAGCGAGCAGCCGGGTTGAAGATTTCGGAGAGATTATCTATAGATCCAGTGGCTTGTGAATCACCGATCAAAGAGCGAGCAGCCGCCAGGTTGAATGATTTGGTGGGATCCGCAGATGTAGTGGCCGGTGAACCACTGATTATTTCTCCACGAATATTCAGACAAAACCGAGCTTGGATGGAACCGAACAAGATTTGGCGAACGAATAGGAGGGTGAAAGGGTCTATTACTTATAAAGTAAAAGGAGGTTATCCAGCAGCAATCGCAGGTTTTACAACTCCCCCTCCAGGGAGTCCTCTCAGAACCAAAAGGATAGCGAATGACCAATCCACCATTGAGAACATTAACCCCAAAAGAACGAATATTGTGGTGAAATAGATTCCTACATAACAGTTTTTTGCATCTGGCTGGGCACATACATTTGGATGGATCACTAAAGCTCTGGCACATTTGGCTGGCTTACCTGATTTGGATCAGGTGGGAATTCCTCGGCGGAACCCGATCCCTCCCCTAGTGATCGAATCCTAGAGAAATGGGGCGGCTTGAGTTTTCACTTCCTTTTTCGATCCTACTGATCGTTTGTAAAGTGAAGCTTAGCGCTGTTCTCTAACGAGGGAGATAAGCGTCAACCCGAGCTTTGGGAAGGTTATTCCCGAACGTAGAGAGGGGAAGGAAAGGAGAGGGGGGAAAAGCAGATCGAGATGAATAGGAAAGAAAGAAAGGTTATACCTGAGCGTAGCGAAAGAACGGGGATAACCTGAAAAGAGGCAATAGTGCTTGGGGATGTTAGATATACCTACCTGAGCGAAGCGAAAGAACGGTTGGGATAACCTGAAAATGAGGTTCGGGATGTTACCTACCCCTCCTTATTTCCTTGCCCCCTCAAAGCCTGGGATGTCTGTCTTAATGCTCTCGCTAACTCATTCCCAGAAAAGTCAGTCCAACCAATGCCTCTATGAATACTTCCTTCATGAAGTCTTTCTCTATCGTCCATTTACCACAATCTTCCTTATGTTGACTTACTGTCTGTAATGAAGTATTTTATTAACGACTTAATCCCAATGCATGGGCCTTCCTACCTATAAGTAACGTGTAAGGGCCTTGTTTCAAGTCCTTTCCCAGCTTTCCTGCCAAGGAGATCGCAAACATACTCTTGAATCTCCGCGAATGCATGAGACGTGAACAAGCGGTTCGGTGCCTCGCTTTACGTAGCTGGTCATCTGTTGTCCCCAGAAACTGGTATCCGTATCCGTGCCGAGGAATTAATGAGGAAAGAGCCATCGTTATTACATTCTAAATCAGACTGTCACAAAAACCCCAATCATGGTTTACGTACGCATTTTTCATGGTTAACACCCTCGAACCTACCACCGGCCGGAAGGAAGAAATAGGTTTCGACCGCCTAACCCGCATGGGCACAAGGAAAACGCACACTGGCTCCTACTTATTTCTCCTCATTCATAGGGAAGAACATTGAAGCGATCTATGAAACCTTTTATTTCACACACGGGATAGAAACGATGTAATGTAATAGAGAAGATTGCTCCTTTTCTATGATTCGGGTAAACGATCGAGCCCGGATTCGCATCTATCTCAAGGTTTTCGTCTACCTTAAGGTGCCTGCGATTAATTAATGGGTAGTCGGTCGCACGCTACTACGCGCGGGTCGGAAAGAGAAGCAATCAAACTGTTAGGGCCCGTGGGGAAGTGGTTTGGTTCATTACAACAGAAATAAGTAAAAAGTACCGCCTTAGCCTAAGAAAGAGGAACGAGTAACCTGCTGTCCCTAAATTGGCATAGATCGGAAAGGCTCCGGGCATTTTGAACTGAAGGCGGCCCGCGCCCGATATTCGTTCTTTTCTTCTTCTTAAACTTCATTCGGAATAGGAAGAAGGAGACATAGGGCAGGCACATTTCTTATGCGCATTTCCCTTAGGAACGAGCTCCATTTTGCGCCACTTTCACCCTTTTCCTTCCGTTCGTGCTTCGTGTTCTCTTCTCGGGGATCAGGAGGGTACAGAAACCTTAGTCAGACTCTCTCTTTACTCACGGACGGAAAACTCCCTTCTTTCTGACCACACCCACCTGCCTTTTTCTTCTGGATGATAGGGCAACGAACTTGGCAACCCCCTACTCCTATATGCTGCCTGCACACACGACGCACTCTTTTTTTTATTGATTTAAGTGCCCGTACTCGCATTAATCTTCTTCTCATACCCCTATCTGTTCTGTCTGTAATAAAAGTGTTTCACTTCCTACGGGCGGGGAAGAGGTTTTACCACATTTTGTATTCCTCAACTCCCGACTGGCCGGCAGGAAAGAAAGAAAAAGAAGTTCGAAACCGGGACCAGATCTGAAATAATATAGCTGGCAAGGTGAAGCAAGGGTTAGTTGGGGACCTCTTGGTTGGTTGGGGTGGAAGGGAAAGAACCTTACGTCTTCCGACTTCTAATAGCAACAAGCAAGCACCAGTCGTTTTTTCATCCATCATTCCAGCCAGTGAGTGATCGGGGAAACGGGACGAAGGCTTCTTAATCCTTAACCCTTAATAAAATATAAAAGCTTATTACCCTTACTTGCCCTGAGTTAGCCACTGAGTCAATTTTATCTATCTAAACAATAAATTCTACGGAGTTAGGTAACTTACTATTTTCCTTGGCTTTCTTATATCTCTAGTTACTTTTAATACGAGCATTACTGGTCTTGAAATAGACCTCGTCTTTCACAAACGTAAAGTTAGGGTTCCGCCTGTTGGCCCTCGTACCTCACCAAATAAGTAACTGTCGAACGCCCGTGCAAAGCTCTAAGTTGAGGTAGCTGGTCTATAAAAGGTTGAGGAAAGGTTGTTGGTTGGTGGGTGGAGGTAAACTTAATTAATAAAGTAGGCATCTTAGGCATATAAAGTGAATAGCAGCAATAATGGTCTAAGTGTCCACCAAGAGCCTATCGGTAGAAAAAATCCCTTCCCTTTCCCTGGGTCGCTGATCTTACCCAATGAAGTTAGTAAGGAGGAGGAGGTAGTACCCAGTTATAACCTTTGGCTTCGTTCTCTCTGGCTGTAGGCGGTTAAGATAACAGGCCTTTGGTTCGCTCATCCGAACTGGACTAGTGCTCAGTGAGCTTATAAATGGCACATTACAAAAACATGTATCTGTTCCCCAGTGGTTAGTTCCCTTGGTAGCATAAGAAGGCAGTTACTTCAGGCGGCAGACATTGCCCTCTTGCATTCAATACTACTGGACTACTGAGATAATTTGCACGGGCTTAGGCACTTAGACCTTGAATATTACCTATGCCTACTTGATTACTTTAGTTGCAACAGCCACCAACTCACCGGGACCCGTATAACCAACCTTTATAGACTGGCCGGCTCACTTAATTTTAGAGCTTTTTATGGGCTCGCTTGGGCTGGCTGGCACTGAGGGAGTTATTTTAAAACATACTAAAAAATATCGTATACAAACAGATATCAAATTATATATATATAATTATGCTATTACTTGTACTTGGCTCGTCTTTCAATATACATGCTCAAAAATACAATAATAATATCCACATAATAAAAATACCGTCAAATAATAATATGCCATGTCATCATGAGTGCACTAGGAGGGCGCACTGCTGGGTCACCGGAGTCACAGGAGGTGACACATCAACTGCCACATCATCGGAACACTGCCACTGGACAAGGAAGGTGCCACATGTCACTGCCTCGGTATACGTGAACTGACCCAAGACCACTGTCGCCTCGGGAAACGTGAAAGTGCTAAAAACTGTAAAGTATACCCTGTATATATGTCTCATGCAACCGGCATGGAAAAGTGGACCCTGCATAGTAATATGTGGCCTGCCTCGTGAAACGTGAAACAGGCAGAACTGACGGAATGGTACACTGTAATATGTCATCGGAATAAGCTCGACCAGAGGAACACAACTGTACCATCAGAAGACTGATCTTAAACAAGGAGGCTGAGCAGTGCCTCGATAACCGTGTACAAGAGCAGCATGGATGTACACCATAAGACATGCATAGTATAAAATCACCTAAACAGAGTCATAGTATGTGAGTCACGATCAACATGATAATATACCATCATAACTTATAATAAAAGTACTCTTAATCATTATAATTTATCATGCATCGAAATCATCAACCAGTTTACATTACTAGCAGTAAAACGCTTACCATAGGACTAGTTCTCTTCCGGGGTGAGATGGAGTGGAAAACAAGGGTAAGGAACGTGGCACTGGTTTTCTATCAGTTACCTGACTCAGACTTTGGGTTACACACCATTTGCAGTCACATCATTGGCTTAGGATAATACACAAGATGAGGTCACTTTATATGAGATACCTTCCTCTTTAGATCCTTGGGATTAGCGGTCCCGAGTTTCGGCAATGATTGGAATCATCGCAAATAAGGCAATTGGAAGGCCATCACCCTAGCTTGGTGACGAGATAGTGGTTATGTCAGTCGCGGTGAAAACTACGAACCTGAATGGGCTAGCACCGATACCGGATTCCCCAGCACTTCCAATTACATTTCAGCAGTTTGGTTTCATACACTGGCCTTGGATTTATCTTCAGGATTGCTTACCAGCGAGTGTCTAAAGACACTGGGGGTTCTATTGTTAATAGGCTCCCTTTCGTAGCCCGACTGAAAAATGCTGGCTGGCCCTGGTTTCGAATACCAGTTATGGCACGCCTTGCTCCGACTGCCAAAGCCTTATATCTGTAATACCACGACGGAGGGTGGGAATTAGGAAATGGATCAAGTTTACTATGACAATTTTGAGTTTTCGACTCCGGTGGATCAATATGCCTCGGACCTCAGATAAACGAGACGAGGTGCGGAGCGAGGAAACCATAGGATAATTTACCATCCCATACGCTACCTTTCATTACCAGAATTACCATCTCACATGCGCCACCACCTTTCTTTCAGTGACCACGCCACCTTTATGTACTTAATTTCCCAGCCTTCCTTGTAAAGGTGGTAAATTAAGTCCTTGAAGTGGGGGGGGTCAAAGGGCTGTTCTCCTCGATAAGTTTATGGTAATGGTAAACCGTATAAACTTATTTATAGATTTATACAGCTATAGCCCCTTTAGAGCATATATTTCACCTCTTTTATCGCATCAATTGCATCACCAGTCACCCAGTCAAGGAAGCCAGTCATCCGATCTCACGGTTTCGATGCACTTTTGATACTATTTATTGCATTACCCCAAAGCGTAAAAACGTTCCATACTATTTGGCATATGGGACCCAGATGCCGGAGGCGTTGCTAAAGACCGGAAGCGTGCGGTCGTGATGAAGGGCGTTGTTCAAGGGCGTTCAAGGATGCCAGCGAAAGGACGTCTTGGGGGTTCGGCCAGCCTCTTTAGAGCATCTATGCAGCTTCTGAATCGCACCAATCTGAATAGCTCATCGCCCCAATTAAAAGTCGTTGGTTAGAATGTCTGTCTCCCTTTATCCTCTAGTTATTAAGGTTAGAAAGGGCTGGACATAGAGGGAACCCACTGAATAAAGGTAGAAAGGGCTGGGAATTGACTCGCTACCGAAAGCCAACTGTGCCATTGTTCCTGTCCTTTATAGGTCTCTATTAGTATATTAGTATTAGATTAGTATATTAGTAGTAATATATAGATATCTATATTGTGTCCGTCCTTCTGGAAAATCCTTTCTCCTATCCACATATTAGAGGCATCTTGAGGGGTGGGTGGGTAAAGAAGAAGGGTGTTTAGCAGGTCCTAAAAGTCAAGGCTCTGAGGTCTCTTTCTTCCTAGGACTGCTTTTCTAATTCCTAACTAGTATCCGGGCCGGGACAAGAGTTCATAGTGGTACCACCCAGATTCATTCAGCAAGTGGTGGTTAAGGGATCACTCCATTCACAAAGGTTGGGTGAGGTACGGAGTAAAGGATGGAGATAGCATGCACGTAAGGTAGCAAGGGAAAAACATAATAAACACGAGTTCGTAGAATGCTGTTGTAATAGATCAATGGGTTGGGCAGCACTCCATCAACTAGGGGGAGTAAGAAAGTAAGGGTAAGGTTGGAGAATCCGGTGCTTCTAAGAGACGGGTTGTTACTAGCTGTCCCTATTAAGCGATTCCAGAAAAGTGATATAGGGAACAGATAGAGGTATTCAGGTGGAGAAAGAGGGATAGTTGGTAGCAGGCAGTAAATGAAAAGAGCAGGTAGGGATCTTCCTAGCAATGCAGTTGGTTCTAATTCATAAGAGTATCTGAACACTTTGAAATCCAAGTTATAAGTGGTACCCAGAAGGTCATAGTGGTACCCAGCACAGCAGCATCTGAAAGCAAGTGTGATTCAAGGTCTGCCTGTAAAATCCTTTCCTTTTTTCCCACCTAGAGCAAAAAGGTAATTGGCTCGCTCTAAGTTCTGCTGGGTCAAATAAGGCACGGAGTGGAAAATTTGCGTCTACGATAAGAAGGAAGTAGGGCCATTAGCGCCAATACATGTATCCTATTTTTATATACGTAATTACGATGCGGGAAACCGTTTCAACCTGGCCCCGTACCTCGCGCGCACACACGAACTCGTACTTATTATGGGGTCGGACGAGTTATTCAATGAATAGGAGATATATCTTCTACTGTCATCCTTCTTGCACGATTGCTGCACAAACGAAGGGTGGAAAACGGGGTAGCATACACACTAGCCAATATGGGGACACGAAGTGGTATGGAAGAGGATAGGGATAGCTCGCAAGTCTGGAATGCATTTATTTTTCTTATTCCCAACGCTGGAAGGGGTTCAGTTGTTTAACCCGCTTCGCGCCTTTGTTGGTAGTACGAGTAGTATATGCATAACTCTAGTCAGCATAAACACCAGTATCGAGGTAGCGGCATCGACTCTTGGATTGACTGCATTGAGTAGCAGCATCAACACTTGGATCGACTGCATCAACACCCACCTGGGACTCTTGGGATCACCGGCTATCAGCAATGACCTTCATTCAACGACTAGCGACTATCAGCACCTTCGGGCAGCTTTTCTTGGCTATGATGACTGGCACGGAATACTTGGCACTGACTATAGCTTCATGCACTGACCAGAGCTTCATTCATGCACCGACTAGAGCTTCCATGACTAGAGCTTCTTTCTGTTCTGGCACTGAGAAGAGCTTCATGCACTGACCGGAGCTTCTAGGCAATGAGTATCCCAGCCAAGCCCAGCTATGACTGGCATCGACTACCAGCATCAAGTGAATTAACTATTGGATCGACAGCGTGAGTAGCAGCATCTATTCCTGGCATCAAGTGCATTGATACGTGGCCTCGACTAAGACTCCTGGATCGACTAGCAGCTATTGGTGACCGGTTGGGAATGAAGGGCTATGGGCTGTCAATGATTGGCGTATAACCCTTAACAGGTGCATCGTAAGTAATGCATTGTTCATGTCATCCGATCGAGGTAGGAACTAAGGTTCCGTATCGTTCAGTGTGGAGCAGGTAGGAACCATTGTTCCGTATGTACAACCCCGTAGGGTCCAGTCTCATGGGTCTGTCAGTGCGCCTATGATCGGTAGCTCTGATCGGCAAGTCCTCCCGACAAGGCTTCCCCGACAAGCACTTCCCGTCTCTCTCTCGGCAATGCCAACTGGGTATCGACAAGGACTTCATTCAACGACTAGCGACTATCAGCAGCACTGACCGTAGCTTCTAGTCACTGAGTATCGAGCCCAGCATTTGCTAACCGAGTAGCCCAACCGAGCAGCCCGGAAGCTCACCCGCTCACTGAGTATCGAGCCCAGCATTTGCTAACCGAGTAGCCCAACCGAGCAGCCCGGAAGCTCACCCGCCATCCAGCTCCAGCTCACCATCCAGCAAGCTAACCAGCAGGCCAGCAATAAGCAATTGGATTTGTTTGGTCAAGAGCCGAAGTAGTTATTGGAGTCATTATTTATGATTGGAGTTAAGTAGTTGTTAGTGGAGTTAGTTGGTCTCCAGGCAAGTAAGAAAAGCACCAGCAAGTTGGAGTTAGTTGGGTAAAGGTTTCCAGGCAAGTGAGTAAGCTCGCAAGTCCCAGGGCTGTTGGTTCGCTGCTTTCTTTCGGTTCGCTGACAAGATCAAATATATCAGGTAGGCGGGACTGTGGCCTTGAGGTTATATCACCTGCCTAGGTCTGTTTAGCGTAAGTAAGATCTATTTCAACGGGCAAGCAGCAATATCGCTCCTGTGTCCTATCGGTTTTCAAACCCTAGGTCCTGTTGTGTTCAGTTCTTTCACAAGGTATCGATCAGCATTTCGTCATTCCATTCCAGGTAGGTGAGACTGTGTCCTATCAGTTTTCACATCCCTAGGTCCTTTTATATCGTAAGTAAGCAAGAGACTCCCCCTTTGGCAAGCAGCAAGTGGTATCGATCAGCAGGTAGGTGTTATTCGCAGTGTCTGTCGATGCTTCCGCCCCGTAGCGTAGCGTATCATCCCCGTGTTGATTCGATGTGCTGCTTGGCTCAATCTTCTCCTCTTCTGGTGAGAGCGTGGGAAACTCAATATCTAGGGTATGGGTGTGATGTTGAACGGGGCATGGTTGTTTAACGGCGGGTATCCTTCCTGTGACGGGGGACTTCTCTTTGGACCGGGCAAAAGAACCCGATGAAGAAGCTTGGCGCGAGGGCTGGCTGGTTTCACCCGCGAGGCGAGAACGTTGAGGTAGTGGCTAGAGTGTGGCTAGACCTAACAACCCGAGAATGGAACCCATACCATGCGTCGAACCAACAGACGCGAGATATGATGTTATCCAAGTGGCTACGATAATGAGATATCAATTGAGTTAAGTTGCCACGGGAAAGATTATGTTTCCCATATTGACGAACTAGATTAACGGATATAAAGGAAGGCTGGGGTAGACCTTTATCTTTATTGAATGCCCCCCCACTCTAGATGGGGTAGATAGGGCGTCGGGCGAAGTCCACGGAACGATTGGGAAAACACTAAGATTCACTCATCGGCCTGTTACAAATTGAACTTGACCCAGAGGATCCCTATAGATAGTAGGGCAAGTGGGAGTGGCTGCTGGATCGAATCAATCTGCATGGCGGTACCTTTTTACCCCCCCAAGTCCAGTGCTTTATTACGGGGTCTCGGAATAACCGAACACTTTGAAAGGTATTAGAATAGTTCGATATGAATTGGATTGGTTTATTCGCGCCCTACTATCTATAGGGGCAGCTACCCACCATGCTCGTAAACCAGTAGAGTTTTGTTGACCCAGTATCTTATATGTTAAGACAAGCTCTCGCAGAACCTTAAACATATTATGTCTCCTAGACCCATGCACTACAGCCTATTAGAGCACTTACTACAGCCAATCATAAGGAGCACGCCCGCTATTCGTTCCAATCCTGAAACCACTTTTAGCTCTTAGTATGCCTGACGGCCCACTCAAACCTGCTCTTGCCGAATCGAACCTGTACTTTGCTCGGTGTGAAGCGAAGCCCTACTATAGAGAGGTAGGGCATCTTCAGAAGCGTTGTTACAGGGTATAGTTTCATGTTTCCGAGTGCTTCTTCAACCAGATGGATGGAGATTCGGTTTAGTTACGACCACGCTTCATATCTAACAGGGTCGCGGAGCCCTACTCTACAATGGGGCCCCTACTATCTATAGGGCCTGCTCTATAAGAGGTGAAGCGAAACCTTGGGAGGAATGCCCGAACCACCAGACTGGCAAGATAGGATAGTCCCTTTCCTGCCCGGACGCTTAGTAGAAAGATCTGATTGAACGGTGCCAATAGATCGATCTGCCCCCTCCCCTCCCCCTCTCTACTATGGGTGGGAGACCCAACTAAAAAAACCTATAGACGCCGGGCGGGCCACGCACAATTCCAAATCGGAGACATGCCCCTACTCTCTATAGGTCCCACCTCTATTCCGGCGGGATGCGGATATGATAACTGGTACCAAAAGCATTTCGGGGATGTAAACTCCGTGGTATATAAGACTGACATCGTATTCAGGCAGCTGTTATGACTGGATCGAGTGGGCCATCATCAAGTCTTGTTCCAATTTTGATAGGTTATTCAGTGAAGGTGGAGCGACATGGTCAGCTACAATAAGACCGGTGTTCCAGTTTTGGGATCGCCCTACCTCTGTAGTGGCATGCATGGCATTAAAAGCAGATTGATTCGCTATCTATGTAGTAGGGTAGAGCATCGGATCGGATTCGCATGAGACCCAACCCAGTGCAGCAGCATCGGTATCACGGGCGACAATTAGGTTGGGAAGCAGCTATACCAAAGTCACTAAATCCAGGCACTTGGATATGTGGAATAGAATCATGGGTCCCTCCGCCCATTAAGCCCTACTATCTATAGGGGGTGCCAACTGGAACTGCAATGATTGGAGAACCCGAGTTAGGGGGCCTCCTAGTTCGGGGTCTTACTACTGCGTGACCTTTAGGAATCACGTTACTATCGTACCAAATGGAAAAAAGAGTCCCCGGGCGCCCTACTACCTATAGGCTGGTTCGCTTTAGCACGCTGTTACGTAGATAAGACTGGCACGAGGTAGGGGCCATTTCTGGATCGAATCACTCCAACTCTCGAGGCAGTAGAGGTGACTGTTCGTCCCCTTGAGCACTATGCCAAAGTTCGGTCATGACCAGGTGGACTACTTGAAGCAATTTGAACAGTGATGGCCACCACCAGAGAAGGTGAACAGGAGCCCTATCTACCCGGTTGGCCAACATCGATTCGATTAATTGTGTGACAGGCCCGCTCAACTGAAAGAGCAGGCTAAGAGCCACTCGGAGACTGACGACGCCCCATAGTTTGGATAGGCATGAATATCGGAAAGGCGGATTGGGATTGCCTTGAAGCGACCGAATGCCCCTCCTTAGATAGTTTAGTTAAATAGGGGCGTTGCGTGGCTAATCAAATGCATCGGAGAAAGCATGCCTTTAGAACCAGGTTCAGTTGTCCGCTGTTTCACATTCCCTGGCTCTTCCAAGCCCACCCAAACCCGTTTCATTCGGAGCAGTGGTTCAGAAATTGATTAAAGGGTTTCACGCTTCATTCATATGGGCGAGGGAGGGAAAGGTCAGTTGGTTGGAAGGGTCCTTTCAGGCAGTCGGTCGGTAAGGTAGGTCCTGCCCACCCCCAGGCAATAAGCCCATGGTTACAAAATGGGAGGACTTCAAGACATTGTTGAAATCGCAATTCTATCCAATAGGCTATGGAGAGGAGCAGCTCAAGAAATGGCAGTACCTTCGGCTAGAATAGGGAGAAGGTGTACAAGAATACACTTCTTAATTCCTGAAGCAAGCCATCAGGATGGGTATCTCTTTGGAAGAGTAAGGGGTGGTGGTGAAGTACCTTGGAGGACTCTCCCACTGCCTCATGAACCGTTATTCCTACCGTTATTCCTAAGGAAATGCACTCGGTGATGGAAGGAAGGAGATTCTTGATTCCCACTGCCTGACTCTAATAGGTGCCACATTAATCGTAGTGTTCGTGAACTCGAGATGTTGAAAGAACTCGAGATCGCGGTTGAGGAGAGGTAGAGAATCCTGGGAAGAGGGGTAGAGAATCCGGGAAGGAGATTAACGAACTATAGACTTTACCACTGCCTAAGGAGATTAACGAACTATAGACTTTACCCTATAGACTTTACCACTGCCTTGTGTGCGGTGATCGTAGCTATGTGGGCGTATGTGTGGGCGTATGTGTGCGCATGAACCTTTGAAAGCTCATGAACTGAGGAAAGACTGAGAGCCATAGCCATTGAACCGTCATAGCGTCCGTCAGGGGCTCATTCCGTCGGACAGGGGCTCATTCCGTCGGACAGGGGCTTTGCCATTCCGTCAGGGGCTTCATTCGTGTTTGTTTCATCACCTTGTTCCTTTGTATCCACCCGCCGAAACTACTTTCGCCTGCATGCAGGGTCTAGTTTCCAGTCGGCCAAGGACCAGCACAGGACTACCAGTTGTATTATGGGAGACCAAGCTATCTATTCGTTGATAATCCTAGAATGCCGTAACGGATTCTGGAGTTGCAGAATATACAGTAACTAGGGATGGTTTGTCGGCCATAACTGAATCCAATTATCCGGGGCCATGGGAATTACGTACAGAAGACTGCCACTCAACCCGGGGAAAGCGACTGCCATATGGGGAATTAGGGGCTGGGGAAGGCGACTTTAACAGGCAGGGCCGGGGATTATGGTTAGAGACCGAAGGACTGAGACTGAAAGGTATGGACTAATGGTTAAAGACCGTGAGTTGGTTGGGTTGTTTTCCATTCCTGTAACCATAACCATGTTAGCTGCTGCTGCTTCAGTGGACACAGCCTTGCAAATTGAGGAAGAGGAGAAGGAAACCAAATGTGCGTTCCTTATGGCTCTGCTTTTTCCATGTCTGGTCCTAATAATGATAATAATCCAAATCCATATCAAGTCATCGTTGTTAATACGTAGATAATATTTCACTTGAAGTTGTTAATACTTTAGAGGAAAGTTTTCGCCTTTAGTTAGGATATTTTCTAGCAATAATGATGGGGGTTAGTTGTATCCCTCTTCTGTCTCGCTGACCCCGGACTCTTACTTATGTGAAATCCCTATGTGAAGAGGTAGCGGTGTGGTGGGTTAGTAATGGGCCCTACATCCTTGCCTGTCGGTGGGCCGGGTTACTATGAAGATGCGGGGGCTACTTTTACACAGTAAACTGGTGCTTTTGGTTCTTCAAGTGGATAAACTGCTTCTGCCACCATAGTAGCTTCTGGTGGCTCTATAACCGGTTATGCCACTGGGGGATCAATTACTCGATCAATTGGCTCTGCCTCTGCCTCTATCTCTCCTGCTGGGGGATCAACAAGATCAACTGCCTCTGCTCCCATCTTCACTACTGTTGAGCCAACTGAGTAAACGGGGTCCGGTTAAACAAGGTAAACAACAGGAACTAGGTATACTGGTTCAACTTAACCTGGTCCTGAAGCTGCTTTAGCCTCTACTTCTATTGGTGGTGATGAATCAATGGGTTAAACTACTGGTTATGCTACCTATCCTTCTGGGTCTCGATCTTGAATGGGTGGAAAACGAGCTCGATCTATGCCTGCATCCTCCCTAAGATCTGGACCGGGGAAATGCATACGACGGGATATACGCTATAGCTATACGGGGTTCGGATGGCTAAATGTGATGGTATTATGAAGGTTCGATCAAAAAATGACTGTAGGTAATGTTGTGGCATGATGTTACTTTTGCTACTATCTGGACCAGCCGAAAGATCCGATTTTGTCGATCTTTCCCTAATAAATAAGCAAGCCATAACTCCCTAGGTCTTTCAATAGCCTCTGAATTGCTTTAGACACTCGACCGAAGAGATTTATAGCTCGATTGACCATAGGGAAATCGAGGGTGAGAAACGAATGTTTGCTAGCCTTGGCCGAACAGGTTTTCTTTGATGATCGCAAAAAGATCACTATGATCATTATAAAAGATCACTTGAGCACTCGAGCCATTGAAAGAGATATCAAGTCAGTTCCGAACACACCTGCTTGAACAAACAATCTATTGAGCTTGATCTCTTGATTTTATCTCGATTAGACTGCTCTAAAATGAATCCAGGATACAGGGAGGAGGAAAATGTTTTTGTATTTGTAGTGGTCATCAATGTTGAACAAACAAACAAAGTTCTGCTCAAGAGTTCAATCAGGGGTTGAAGTGAGTATGCGGAACTCCTATAATATGAATAATAGCATTATCAAAAGTATGGTCCATGTCCTCAAGTGCCTTCCTTGGAGGGACTCATAGAAAAGTACCTAGCCCATCATGGTGAACCTCTCACTCGATCGGGATGAGGGAGGTGCCTCCCAGCCGGCGGATCGAATCGGAGTTGCCTCAGGTAGCCACCGACCTACAGTTATCCCCAAACTCCTGTGCTAGGTGGAGAAGAAGCGAACTCGAGACCAAGGTTAGGGGGAGAGGATCAATGTCGATATGCGAAATTACATATATAATAAATAATGACCAGCAGCACGAGCATCAAGCGCATCCCTGGTCCCATCTCCCATCGGAACTCATCATGTCATATCAAGGTCAATCAAGGTCGAATTCGTCAGGATAAGGTGAAAGATCGTGATCGAAATGGGAGCAATAATAGTAATGTAGGTAGGCAAGCAAGCAAGCCTAGCCGGGAGATCCCCACCCAAACAGCAGCCCAACCAGTCAGTTCAGGACCTTACCTGCCTTGCCTGAAGTTTCCTTATTAGAAGGGTTTATTATATCTTACTTATGAGCATGCATGAAAGCAGAGCTAGAAGGAAGGTAAGTTATGACCTTCTAGCTCAGCAACTACGATCTATCCATAGTGCATTCTGGGATAACCTTCCCTCCCTTCGGAATCCTACACCAATTATGAAATGACAAATTCTGGAATCACCACTTAACCGGCCGGGCCCGCCCCTCGCCCTCGTACCTCAGGCGAGCGGATAAATCTCCTCGCCCGCCTCAGGAAAGGTAGAACCTTCTCTTCTTCCCGATGAATAAGAATAGGGTAGCAGCACAGATTAGCATCATTGACCATGATGAACCACTAACACCCACCTTCCTTGTTGGGCCATTCACTGGAAATACGCTCCAGCGACGTTATCCCTTACCCTTCGCTCGCTATGCTCAGGCTAAGTGCCTTATCGGGATTATTTCCGAGCCTGAGGCTCTCTCTCTCCAATCTGCAATGATCATGGTACCTGCACAGTCAGCACAACATGAGGAAGTTAGTCTCTTCAGAAAACAGTTTTCAAAAATTGTCATCTTGAGCCCTCCTGTTTGTCATGAAACTGCCACAGGATGGACTTGGCTTGAGACTTACTGACACAACGAAGCAACATGCCATCAGCATGCCTGTGAAACAAATAATTGTTCAGCAGGACATACTTACTGCTTTCCAACATTAGTCTCCTCTTCTCGTTGGCCTGTAAATGAGGAGGGCACTGCTGGTTTTGGAGATAAAAGAGGATAATTGGCCCTTCATCATGTTCCTAGTGGTTGGAATAGACGAACTTCTCTCTGGTTGAGAGAGAGTTTCGCCGTGGTTGATATACCATGTCCTAGTGGTGGAAATAGCCGAAATCCCATAATTTCTATTTGCATGCCCACGGCTATTAGAATACGTGAATTTATTAAATATGCGAATTGCATCATCATGGTCCTACCGATGAATGGGGATCAGCCAGAGCCCCCTACTATTATAATAAGGTAGAGACTTCGTTCAATTGAGCCGCAGCAAGAAAGGTTATATTATCTACGTATTAACAACTTCGAGAAAAGAGGGATTTTAGACAGCTAAGTGGGTCTGGGTTAAAGCGAGTGAGTGTGAATGGGGAAATAACCCTGCAGTGAAGAGGCTGTAGGCATCTATTCGCCTGATCCCTACAGCTCCATGGGGATCGAACAGCTTTCCTCGGCCACTCTATGGCGCATAGAGGGGGGCACATCTGAGGGGTATGTTCGGGCCGAGCAGGAACGCGCGTGAGAAACGTCTATAATCAAATCCACTAACTCACACTCACACAGGATCAATTGTGGTATGCTTACGAGACCAGCAACCGGAAGAGGCATATACAGGTGATCCGTTTCAAAAAACAAAATGTTTCCGTCTATAGTGTACTCGTTTATCCCCCCTCCCCAAGTGCGTCTATAGGTTGAACTGAAGGGTGATCCGCATCTCTTTCCAGGCGATCCCCTATTGGTTTCGCTGAGTCCCCTGTAAGCCAACCATTAGGGAGGAGCCCGTGTGGGTAAGGGTCTTCCACAAAGTTCCCCTCAGAGGATAAATCATTGGTTGCTCGGTTTGAATTTGGTATAAAAGTCCATTGAATTAATCTTTCGTCATTTTTTTTTATAGGAGACCTAAGGAAGGAAAGACGTTCGTTGTAGAGTAGGGCAGGAGATGTATACTATACTCGGTTTACAGTCAAAGTAATGTATACTAGAATCTATAGTGTGGCAGGAGGAGACTGACCTGTGCTTCTTTCACCCGGGAGGGGAGACCTACGCCTGACACCTGGGAGGGGAGACTTACAGGTTCTCTTCCATCTGTGGGATATAACCTCGCCTGGAGCTGTTATGACGTTGCTACTTAAGTTCGCGCCATCATACGTTCGCCTTCATACGTGCTTGCCTACACTTGCCTACAGGATATATTTTGAGTGCCCGTCATCCATCGAGTGCCCGTCATCTGAGCGTTCCTATGCGTTTCATTCTTATATTAACTACAAGGAAAGAATATAACTAGGGTGCCTCTCACTAAAGGTTCAGTAGCCAAGGAAAGATCAGTAGCCCAGGAAAGATATAAAGGGCCTCTACAGAGCGTAACAGCTAGATCAATTTTTGTAAGTGGTTTATTGTAGGGCTTTAACCGATATCCATATAGCGTAATAACAGGAGAATAACGAACGATAGCCCCATCTGTTCCCTTCTGTTCTAAGGCTTATAGACCTTCTGTTACCCGCCTCATGAACAGCTAATGGTGGGTGCCAGCTTGCGTTAACAATATTCTGGGTTGGTGCCCTACTAAAGGGGCTTGCCTCATGAACTGCCAAGTGGGCTATTGTCACTGCCTACTTCATGAAATTAATAGGTTGGCTAACAAGGCGGGCGGGGCTTGCCACCATTATATCACGGTTGGCTCACTAGAGGCTCAAGGAAAGGCAGGCGGTTGGCTCACTAAAGGACATTTGCTCTCTAAAGGGGCTTGCCTCATGAACTGCCCGGGCTATCGTCAATGCCTACTTCATTCCAGCCACTTGAGGCTCGAGGAGCGGGGCTTGCCTTATGAACTGCCTATTAGACCCTCCCTTTCCATGATCCGATCCTATGAATGCCCCAATCCAATAAAGCAATGAATTTCCCCAGAATATTGAAAGACACATATAGAGATGATATCACATTCTCTGAACCAACCTCCCTCCCTTGTAGCTCAGGGTTATCACTTACGCGTAGCTCTGCTTGCTTGCTGGCTTGTCAGGTTATCACTTACGCGTAGCTCTGCTTCTCTTTGAGGGGAAGAAATAAAGGGATAACCTTCCTTCTCAAATGGAGAATTGTGCTACTATTCTATTAGAAGTGATCGATTGATCGTACTTACCTTACTTCACGATAAATTGACCATACCACACCAATGGTATTTGGTGTGGGGGAGGCAGGATGATGGGTGATTCGTCGATTCGATACGCGATCTATCATCGCAAACGGTGGTTCCACATCTTGCCAACTTAGTAAGCCTACTACTTGTTGGTTGTTGTTCTTGACTCCATAGGGAAATTACGAAATCGAGATTGAGGGGTATTTCAAATAAGCATGATACGATAAGTACGGTCCTTCCTTCCAGCGTGGGAAAGCCAGTCATTTATCCAGCGTTCGGACTGTCACTTAATCCATCGTCCATTATACAGTCATTTATACAAACTATTGAAAGCCTCTATTGAAAGCCCTATTCTTCCCCTCCTCATACAGCCCTAACTCTATCCAATCTCTTTCCGCTAAGGTGAGGGACTGAATGGATAGATTTGTTCTTTAATGAGGAGAGCCAGTAAGAAAGAAAGAAGGCAAGTATAGGAGTTCAATCAATTCTGAAATAGCGTAATTACATATATCATGATAATGTTTGAGTGTAAGCGAGTCATAGGTGGCGTGCAAGACTTACCATTTAGGCAGGCAACTGTGTCCTTGTTATGAAACTGGCTTGTTTTGAAACAACAGACCGTTGTCTACACGGACCCATCCCGTCCATAGAAGTTTGCTCCGTCCCTTAACTGGGGGAGAGCACCTATAAATATAAGTATTTCTGTCCTATCTTTCGATTGCTTCAGATAGCATACATTCTGTCTTTCCAACTGGCTGGCTTTAAACCAGACACTTCCTAAAGGCTTTGCTTGCCGTTTCTGCATGCGATATGTCGGTCGGTTATTCCTTATGGTTTCTTGCTCCTTTTCATTATTGGGCTTGAGCTATTATCCCGCAACTCTATCCCACACCTAATTAATTCCAAACCAGTCAGTGCAACAACTATTAATAGAGGACCAGGTAGGGGGAAGGAATACCCTCACTTCTTCCGGCCAGCGGTTTCAGAAGAGAGAGAGTCGGTATTTCTGTCCTACTGGTATGCAATAGATCTGGGTGGTAAGAATAAAGGAATAATAGGGGGATAATAGAAATAATAGTAAGAATAAAAGGAATAATAGGGAGAATAGGGAGAATAATGGGAATAATAGCCTACAATCTAGAACCAAAGATTACCTGCCTGCGATAAAGGTAGAATTGCTCCGTCCGTAGAAAGACCAGACCCTTATAAAGGTAGGTAGAATTGCTTGTGGGATCGGTTCCCTTTAGGCGAGGTACCTATCAGTATCAGTATTTCTGTCCTACTAGTAAGTAAGAGATCTGGGTGGGGACTGAGATAAGCTATTATTCCACCCCCACTGCAATCAATATAGAACGAAAGACCCTAATATAGAGGGAATTGCTCCCAGCCAGTGGAAGGTCGAGACCCACCCTTTTAGCTAGCTTGGGGAGCGAACCCCTATAGATATAAGGATTTCTGTCCTACAAGCAAGACATTGCGTGCTTTGCCGTTTCTGCCCCTCAATTATTCCGTTTTTGGGAGGGAGAGAAATAGGGAAGGACGAATGGTAGACCTGAGATCAATTGGGAATAGAAAGTACCCTAATAACGGTGGGATAGCTCCAGCGTGATCAGTAAGGGAATAATCAGACTGACCCTTTTAGCTTTACCAAGAACACCTATATTTCGCAGTATTTATTTCCTATTAGTGAGCAAGAAATCTAGGTGGTAGGGAATAATTGGAGAGGGATAGACCTGACCTCGATTTATAAAGAAGTACCTTAATAAATAAAGGTGGGATTGTTCCCAGCGAGTAAAGGAATAATCGAAATGAAGGAAGGGATACCCTAATAAAGATGGAGTGGCTTTGTCCGCTCGCTTCTCTTCGAATAGGAGAAATACAAAAAATGATCGGGCCTCCCTTCTATCTGGCTGGAGTATGCTCAGTCAGAATGCTTCGGATGGAAAGAAGTAGTGGGAAGAATAGCGAATTTGATTTCCTACCTATTCTTTCTCTCCAAAAAGCAAAGCACGCGCTAGGAACGAAGTGCAATGGCTCACAGCCAATCAATGTAAGGCGTAACGAGATTGGAAAGGGGATCACAATCACTAGGCGAATCAAAGGCAGGCCTCTCCCCCACTGCATGTCGAAAGGCGAGGCGCTCAGAAGGCAGGCAGAGTGCGCGCTCAACGAACGCTTAATCGTTTCATATTCATTCAATTGGAAAGTCTCGTATTAGATTATATTATTACGCCAGCCAAACCTATTTCATTTCAGATGCCCTCTCCCTCCTAAACGTCTCGGGAGTGCATAAATGCCATATCCCTCTTAAGTATAAATGCAATCTCCCTCTTAAGTTAAGTAAGATATCTAGATTAAGGTTTAGCCTTCTTTATCCCAGAAATTGAAATACTCCATTTCTGCCTTATCCCTGTACTATTCATTAGTGGAAATAACCCGTAAATCTCATGATCCCCTTCCTTGTTATCCTACGTCGAACAAGTAAGTTCCTTCCTCAAGTCCACTTGATTGCCTAAATAAAAGGGAGACAGATAAGGGATACAGAAGAGGAAAAGACCGCATGCCTCAGCAGCACGCCTCGTTTCCGAATAACCTAGCTGTTCCCGAACCTAGCGTTTTGTACCGATCCTCTCGGCTTTACTGGCCCCACCAGACTTTACTGGCTTTATGTTTCCGAACCTAGCGTTAGTTTGTGAGTGTGAGTGAAGGAAGGCAAGGAAAAGGCCATCTCTTTCGAAGGCCAGGAAGGCATTCTCTGAGGCAGGAGGAAGGATAGCTCGCTCGACCAACGGAGGGTGAGGGCCGCCATCGGAAGAAATAGAAGGTTATCCCAACCCTCTCTCATAAGTAAGATGGGTCCAAATATGTCCTCTAGTACGCAATAGTATGGGATGCCTTGATGGTGAAATGGTAGACAGACTCTATCGTGCGCCTGTAGGCCTTTCTCATGCTTATGGCCATTCTCTCAATTGGCGGACTGAGATAGATTCCTTTTATATCTGTTGATACGAAGTAGACCTTCTGAGTGAAAGCTGTTGGAATAGGACAGTGGAGGGCACTTTGCGATCTTCTCTATCTAATGGTAATGGAGGAGTTTCGAAATAACCTATTAGATTATATTGATTTCATTAAGGACCAGGCACAATCTTCTGTTAAGGTATTGCAAGATACATAGATCCCCTCTCAAGGTCTTGTCCGTTGCGACCGAACCTCAACCACTATATCCATCCATGTTGGATCCTGTGACTCTATCTATATCTATAATGATGTAGGAAGAGAGAGAGCTAGAACCGTGTTCCATTGGACACTACTCAACCTAGCCCAAAGCGGATTCCAACCCATAAAAGGATTGCGAATGTGAAGCCCAAAGCGCCGGGGAGATCCTTTCCTCTCCTCTCCTCTCCCTATCTCCCTCTTAGACGACGGCTCTTCTCTCCCTCTTTGTCCCATTCCCTCCCTCATACAAAACACATAAACACAGGGAAGGCCCAAATAGGCGCAGTGAAGACCAGATGAGCAGGATACCTCCGGATAGGTGCCCAAACCCCAGAGGCTGCAACGACGGCCTCATAAGAGGAACAGGGCCCATCCACAGGATACCTCCAGATAGGTGCCCAAACCCCAGAGGCTGCAACGACGGCCTCGTAAGAGGAACAGGGGCTCACCATAAGAGGGAGGACGGCAACGGCAGCAATGAAAGATAATAAACTCCTGGCAAACACAACAACAGGTGCGAAGATGACTGCCGTCAACAAGGGAGGAAGCCCGACTCACCCCGAGAAGGAGATCAAGGATACATGCAACCTGAATCCCGAGAAGAATAGATAAAGCGGGTAATCTGATCCCGAAAAGGGTGAGGAACCATGCTAAACTCAAGAGAAGAGGGTGCCGATCCCGATGAAGCCGATCCTTAAAATGAAGATCAAGGCTAGGGAAAGGAAAAAGCGCCAGCATGACAGGAAGAGCTACGGAAAGGAAGGGGGACGGGCTTGAAAAGAATCAAAGAGAGGGATAAGTAGAGAAGGGAGCGGGCTTGAGATCGAATGAAGGGTAGTTATTTTGTCGTGATTGATTACTTGTGCATTACAGAGGAAATCATTCCATAAATCATCATTGGGTCAAGGTGGGGAAGGAAACGAGACAAGGTGGGGAAGGAAACGATCCTATTGGCGTTTCCCAACTTCAGTGACAGAGGACAGAAGTCCATTATGCACTGAAGGGGAGTCTTTGGGCACAGACTATATGAAGAAGCCCAGTTACCCGATTACAACCCAAGTGTGGTAGTAAGGTAGGCGAACAGGACAGAAGTCCAAGCGAAAGCGCTTGTTATTAGCTGGTCTTTGGGCGCAGACGAATGAAACAGCCCGGTCAAACCTAGTGTGGACCCAGCCTCAGCCACGAGTGAGAAGGATGAGTCACGAAGATAGGGCCGATAAGAAGATGGAAATTAAGAGGATATACGATAAGAAGATATACGATAAGAAGGTTGGGAGATAATAATTCCGATAATAGAATAGTAGATAAGAGAATGGTAGATAAGAATATGTTCCGATAAGAAGGTTGGAAAAGATGGTATAGAGAAGAAGGAATTCCGATAAGAAGGCGGGTAGATAAGAAGATGGGTAAGAAAGAATATGGTAGATAAGAAGGCGGGTAGATAAGAAGACTGGCTTTGCTCCTACCTTGCCCGACCTCTAAGCTCTCTGCCTTGCCTCACTCTCTATCCTTCCATCCCTCCATCAATCCCTAAATAAATCCATCCATCTTTCCTACCATCGATCCATCCATCCCTCACTCAATCCTTTTCAGTAGCGGGAAAAAAGGCCCCTACGCTCGACCCACCACGTTGTAGAAACTTTACTGGATGACCTTAAATGGCTGAAAAGAGCATTTGCGAGCGGTCTATGGTCACTTAAGCCCCCTTAAACATAAATTGGTCATTTGGAAGCAGGCGTTGATCGAGCTTTTTTCTCTACAGACAATGGGGTTTTTGGTTATTCCCTCTGATAAGGCTTGTGCTTCCAACCTTTAGGCAGATAATAAGGCGAGATATGCTTGCTCCCGCACCAAGGTAAGGTTACCTTTAAATGAAAGAAACGTTGAATCAGTGCCTTACGAACCATCACTTCACGGACCAGTAACCCGGCCAAGCCCGCAGATCATAGTTCGGTCTTTTATATGCTATTTTATTTGTGATAGCTGGCTGGCTGGAGGAACCTACCCTTCTGACTAATCTCTATTTTCTTTCTCGACAAGGAAGGCTTTGGCTTGGCCTTGGCTACAACCCTCTCTCTTTTCTTTACCGGCAAAGACCCTAGCTTCTTACCGGGTACTCTCTTACTAATGGAAATACTTTCTCTTTGGACTAATGCAAGGAGGGAATTCTAGCGGTAACGCGTACTTCTGAACCCCATTCTCTTCTTCACCATTCTGACCAATGGAAATACTCGGGACCTTACTAATGGAAAGACCCATTGAGCAGAGCTCTCATTTCGGCCGACAAACCAACACATCTTCTCTTCTATAGTTCTGGCCGGCGAACCAACATATCTTCTCTTCTCCTGCAGAGGCAGCTACTCCACTCTATCTATCTTCATAGAACAACTCAAGGTCAGCTGCTCCATCTTCAGAAGGTGGAACTTATCCTGTAGGAAAAAGCATAGCGAAGCCTTGAGAAGTATGGATTTGCTCCATAGGTTCATCCACAACTGTACTACCATTTGTCTTATCTAGCTGTTCCTTACCTTTATCTACTTCTGCTAATCTTTTCTTTTCGGTCTCTACCTCGGAATAAGAACAAAATAAGTAAAGGTGATATATCCCATCAATGAAACTGAAGCTTGAGTCCCTCCCTAGCGGTCGGAGTGAAGCAATCTCAAGGTGAAGCTAGTCATTGATACAGTGAAACTTATTAATGAGTCCCTCCCTACCGGCACTGAGAATAAGCCTACCTACAAGCATTCTCACTGCCTACAGAGACCAATTAGACTGAACCATACATCCGAGCAATCAATACTTCCAATAGCTTCTATCGCTAGCCTACTGAACGGGCCATAACCTTCTATCGCTAGCTCACCATCATACTGCACCGTCCACTACCTCGTATCGCACTGCCCAACCTACTAATTCGTTACCGAGAATTCATAAGCCGAAGTTATTCTATTCTAAAAAAGGGTAGGTAGGCTATCTATCTACTATTAATCCCTGGCCTGGCCTGGGACTTCCCTGGGCCATTAAAGGACCTCCCTGGAGATTCATCCTGCCCTGTTTTCTTTTACGCGCTTTACTGTGCCAAGTGCTTCGTACCTCTCCCACAATAACCCGTTATCCTCCATCTCGCAACCTCTCCCTATCTATTGTAGAGCGACTTCCTCTCCCGATGGTCGAATGACTCCCTCCGTCCCTCTATTCGTTGTTGGCACCCAGAAGAAATAGATAGGGAAACTAAATTACCTTTATAGGTCGAGCAACTTCCTTCCAACTTCTTGACCAGCACTAGTAGCAGTACCAGCAGTACCAACAGCATATCTACCAGCACCAAAGCAAGCACCCCCACTAGTTTCATCAGTGGATTTTGACTGCCCCTAATCTGTAAATGGGTCGATCAAGCGTGCACCCGTGTTCCACATCAAATCATTGGATTTATCATCTACTTAAATTACCAGCTACTCTGTATAAGGCCAGGTTCTTGAATGTAAATTTACCAGTATGCCGCTAGGTAAACTCCTGCTCCCTATGGCTCTGCCACTGGGGGATCTGATGTCTTTGCCTCTCTTCTTGCTGCCTCCGCTGCGGGGAACGGTAAACATCTGGCTCTAGGTCTTTATATGGAAGGGATGCTACGTACTTTCAATATGGAAGGTATGCTTTGAGCAACGGCCCTTAAACAAGTGTCTTTGCATAAACTGATCATGGACATGGAATTGGATCTGGATCTGCTGCTGGATATAAAACTGGAGGATCTACTGTATCTCGATCTGAATCTATAGGATATGGAACCAGCGAGGATGCTTATTTTGCCACTGAAACCACTGCTATAATAGGTGGTGCCCACCCTGCCTTTCTTCCTGCGGTCACTACTTATACTTGCTTTGATGCACCCCTGGGACTGGATCTTTATCCGAGACTCCTGCCTTTGCTACGGGTGAGACTCAATCAAATGGATCCCTATCTGAATATAGCTCCGAGCGGAGCGATGGCTCTAAAACTAAAACTAATGAGTCTCCATCTGGCGCTGGGTAAAATACAATGGCTTATTAAATGGTGAGTTATAAATCAACCTGCTAGTTATCGAACAGGAAGGGGTGCTGCTTTTCCTGCTGCTATCCTTGCTTCTGTGGTCTATTCCTATGCGGGCGAAACCACTAAATCTACCCTTGCATATAGGGGGACTCCAACTAATGGCTTTGGATCTAGAAGCTAAGGAACAGGATGAGATGCTTCTTCAACGTAATAAACAAGGTCAAAAGCTTAAACTGCTAGGTAAGGAGCTGAAACTACTGATGCCACTGGTTAATCTCCAACTGGCACTGGAATAGATGTTACGGGCTTAGCGGATTCCGGGTCAACTTAAATAGTTCTTGCTGATGCTAGCGGTAGTGCTACTGAAACTTGGTCAATAGATTAGACTTTCGCTCGGTAAACTTTGTAGCGATAAAGAGTCCGGAGTGGACATTGAAGGGGTATAGCTGCACCGGTGGCACTAGGGATAGCTACTAACCGTAGGGAAAAAAGGCGCCCTGTAGAACAGATCTATTGGCTCGGCACGTATCCATTTGTTCGAGGGTAAGAGACAATTCCATCTTTATTTAGTAGTTCCGC
>Ga0213499_10000007_pt1 | contig 38177 bp, 23 predicted proteins | sample Redfir_Yose_1_Me_FD_150980 | JGI IMG/M metagenome (GOLD analysis project Ga0213499, IMG submission 150980) | Leaf-associated microbial communities from Abies magnifica in Yosemite National Park, California, United States - Redfir_Yose_1 | ecosystem: Host-associated > Plants > Phyllosphere >...
TGGCTCTGTAAGGCAGTATGGCGATGTCGTTTGCTTATGTGCATCTAGGCTCAGTAGGGATGACCCTCAACAGGTGAATCATATATAACGAGCAGTAGTAACTCACTCTTGTCGTGAAGGTATCACTCGTTAACTGCACATAGTCTCTTGCGGGGGTATGGGAGACATAACCTCCTCTCTCGGGCATGCTGTGAAGGGGAATTTCTCTCTCGCTCGGGTATGGTTGTGATGGGGAACTCTCTTTATTCTGGCGCTAAGGACTTCTCTCATTGTCTGTTGGGAACGTGGGTGGCCATCTCCTCTCGGCCAAATAAACTATAGGGCGCATCTATACGTAACATGTAGTGGATTGATATCCCAGAAACTGAGGCTGGGAACAATGTTGGTTCAACTGGTGATGCTCCTGAAACTGCTTATGGGAATGAGACTTCAAACGCTGGGACTGGTGCTACGGGAACTTCTTCTGGGATTGCTATTGGTACTGCTCTTGGAACCGGGAATGATCCTGATTCAAATGATGGAAACTCTCGGGAATGCTGATACGGCTGCTACTTCAACAGCTTATGGATATTCTACTGGTTCAACTGGTTATCTTAGAATTCTCCTGGGATGCTGTTGATTCAACAACTGATGATGCTGAGGGCGTATACTGCCTGCCCTGTCTTATCTCTCTACCGGGTAAACTGATGTGATGCTGAGGGCGTTTACTCCCTAACCTAATATGCGTATACTCCTAGCCTTATCTTCTCTATAACCAGCCAAGTGTTAAGGGCCAACTGACTGTCTGACCTGTATTCTTTCTCTCGAGTGCGGGTGGGAACCTTCTCTCTAAACAATGCGAGAAAGGGCCAACCAACTGACTTATAATGACCCACACTGCCAGCCCGTCATTGTAGCGATAGTCAATCATTGTCAGCCGATCATAGCTTGCTTTGCTACGCTTGGCTACCGAGGGGCTAGAAACAGTCATTCCTAGAAGCTCTTGCCCTCTTATTTAAAGGTACGGCCTGCCTATTTACTCTATCTTTTGCATATTTCTTCTATCCGACCGACTGACTGCTTCTTTCTCTAGACCTTGCCGACTTATCGCTTCTTGGTACCGCGAGGGCTTGATCGGACCCCTGAAGCCCTGACCTACAGGCGCTCTAGATACCTTATGAGAGCCTGTATTGACCACCGTCAGGGCTTCTCAGCTAAAGCCCGCAAGCAGAAAGCCAGACCTTTAGCATTCCCACAAAAGGATATTGATTCTTTGAGACAGTTAGGGACGCTAACGCTATAGTCGAAGATCCCTCCCCCGAAGGCGAAGGGAACAAGCGAAGTAACTGAATAGAGTTAGTGATGTATGACATTCCAGGGACGCTAACGCTATAGGGCGATCTCTTAAAGGGTTACTCTGGGGCTCCCTAGGAGAGCATCTTTATAAACAAGTCTTATTTACAGTCCCAAGGCAGAGGCAAGGAGCCGATCTCAGGGTATGTCTAACTGGTATGAACGGATACAGGTAGGAACTGGTATGAACGAATATGTATCTATCCCCTATTATCCAAGTCAATGAGCCAAGCCAGCAAGCCAAGTTGAGCAGCCTGAGTGAAATGACTATGTTCTATAAGGCCCCGCAAGCCAGCCTTAACATAGACTGCTTTCAAGTCGGTCACGGAAATAGATAGCCAGCACCACCTATCTCTATTCCACCCAAAGAGAAATTCCTTTCCTTGTATAGAGCTCAGTTCTATTTATTCTGAACCAGGAACACCCAGAATATCAAAGGCAGGAGCCTTGCATAATTACATATATAATATGAATGCAAATTCCCCAAAGAGAAGGGCACCTTGCCTTTGCCCTCTTCATGCAGCACCGAGATAAGCAGAGCCAGGGGCTAGGTCGAAGGCTAGAGCAGGGAAAGGTTACAGGCATCCGGTGAGAGGCTCCATCCTTCCCGGTGAAAGGCTACTGGCATCTGTTGTCCTTACTGAAAGGAGATTGATTGATTGACTGAAAGGGAGGGCTCCCTATCGGTCGCATCTAGCCTACTTCCCCCCAGGGGGCACAACCGGACGCTAACGCTATAGCGCTCCTCTCGTCGCATCTTTGGATACCACCACCAAGCCTTCTAAGTACCCATATATGCCATTCGTACCCACATGCCATTTCCTCAACCAACATCTCCATTCTAGCGGGAATTCACTATGTACAAGGCTATAGCTCCAGCGCGCAGTAGCTTTTGATGGTGTCAACTATGCTATCATCTCGGGGCGAACACTTAATTGAATCTATTACCATTCTTATCTATTACCATGATGTTTTATGCACACCGATATAGGGGTGAAGCTGAGGCGCTGAAGAACGGGTTAAGCTTATAAAAAAAAATCTATGAATTCGAACGAACTTTGCTCGAATGAATTAGTTTGCTCCAAACGAAAGCTTGATAGCAATAGGTGGAAGTTCAAATTATTAGCAGAGAGAGTAGCGAATCACCCAAGTTATCTGGTCAAGTTCAAATTATTAGCAGAGAGAGTAGCGAATAATCAAAGTATTCTATACGTAATAGAAGTATTGGTGCGATAAATGGGAAAGGAAGGGTTGTCCACTCTAACTGAATGGTTAGGGTTGTCCACCCAAATTACGATGAGAGGCCCGATGATGTCATTCTATGTATGGCCTGTATCCCAATGAGAACATGCGAAGAACCTGCGGCACCTCGCCCTTCAGTAAGATCCCTTTCTTTGGTTTATTGCCAATATCGCTCACAATCATATACATAAAATTGCTCGGCAAATTCTATACATAAAAGGAGCTCCCTTTGTTCGCTTCGCCTCTGGCTCCTCGCCTTATGCCCAATATCCCAAGCCTTGAAGCCAACCTCGCCAGCATTGATCCCTTTCGAAGTACCATCCACCCCTCCTATTTATTGAAAAGGGACACTCGATGCCTTTCAAAATGCTGGGGTTCGGGGACGTGGCAACGTTGGATCGCTACCATGTTCATAGTTCAGTGAGTCATAGCTCAGTCAGCGGGTTCGGGCACTAGGAGAATGGGCATGCTCGGCTTTCAGTGACGTGGGCAGAGGATACAACTATAGATTCATGAGTCGCTTCAGCAACACCCGTGCTGTTCGATCGAATGGGAGGACCGGAGGGTAAGGCTTTACCACTTATGCCTTTGTTCCTGCTGTTCGTTCTGTATCAGGGCGAGGTAAACAACTTGGTTGACTGGCTAATAGGTTCAACTGGGGGCTTCGTAGCTGCATCTGATCCTGCCTTTGGTTTTGCCCCGTTTAATTGATAAATAAATGAAGGGGTTCCGCTTCAATTGGTTCAACTTGGTCAACAACAACCGGTGAACCCGCCCCTGCTAGTTACCCCGTCGACGCTCTTACTGCTACTGATGCTGGCTCTCTAAATTGGCTCTGCAACCAATGGTCCATGTCTCTTTTACTCGGTCAAATGATTCTGGATCAATGGGATCAACAACTGCTCCGGGCCCTGGCAACTTGGTCTTCAACCACTGGTAGTGCCCCCGCCTATGATGCCTATGCTTTCTTTGGACCCATACAAAGATCTCTAGCTTCCTCCACCACTGCTGTGTTTGCTCCTACCCCCACTGCTGCTGATGGGTATCCAACTATATCTTCATATGTATTTGGATCTGTATTCGGGACTGGAGGATCTAAAACCGGATTACAAACTTCTCCAACAGGCGAGAATGCTGGTCCCGAATCAACTATTGGTTCCGGATCGGGTGAAACCACTGACTTTGCTACTACCTCCACTGGGCGGTCAATGAAATCAATTGGTTCAACTGCTGGTAATACAACTACTGGATATGGTTATGGGTTAAGCATCAGTAGCATAGCCTACAGCAGCATACCTAGTAACATATCCAGTAGCACCATCAGTAGCAAAGGCAAAGACATAGCTTGTTGGGACAGAGGCAAAGCCATAAGCTAGGGCAGAAGCGTCGGAGGCAGTACCAGTTGTTCCAGCATCTAAGCTATCAGTAGCAGAGCTAGAAGCACCAGTATAAGCATAGCCTAGAGCACCTAGAGCAAATACAAAAGCTGCAGAGAAGATGGCCCCTACACCTGAAGGAGAAAGTTGCTTATGCAGGCTATTGCATTAGTATCTTCCCTTTATGAACCAGTCACTGGACTTTACCTTTCATGACCTCGAACTGAACCGACCACATGGAGGGTCCGGCGTCGCTCTTCTCTCCCGGCAAAGAGATCTATTGCAACATAGTCCGTTGATTCACCACCAGCGTTTTAAACAGAAAAAGGGGTTTAACCAAATCGATATCAAGACCCACCCTCAGCGCGAGCAATTCCAATTTCATATCCTTCAGGTGTAGGGGCAAAGCCAAAGCTAGCAAGAGTGTAGGCAATGGAACTGCGGGGTTAATCTCTTGAATGCTCGGGTGTGGCCTTAGATTGAGAGGAAAAGGAAAGAGGGGAGGTCCGTACGCCGTGGGAGTAACCAATCACAGGAGTAACCCGGGCGGGAATCACCAATGAATGCATGAATGGAATGAGAGTGCTTCAGACAGATCGGGAATAACAAAGGAAAGCATGATCGGATCATTTGTAATCAGCTCTGGATCGGGAGTAACTAGCATATACTTTATTCCCACCCGGGTGAGTTATGAAAAGGATTGGTTTCGGGACCTACCTACCTGACCAATAGACCAAGAAAAAAAATATTCACTGTGGATCGAGAGACCTGCGGAACTATTCACTGCATTCATTCCACAAATAAATAATACCCGGATAGACTTTATTTTTGGCAAGCCAAGCCTTCTATTATCCCCGACGCAACAAGAGAGCTTCGTTCCGGGATTGAAATAAAAAGGGGCCGAAAGAAGAAAGAACAGATCGGAGTGAGTCTCTGCCTTCCTTTTCTCTGGTTGGGCAACTAAGAATTAATAAGTCAGCAAGGGGAAAAGTATCTTTATTTCTTTCTGATCGTTCCTTCTTCTTGTCCTGAACGCCGGCCGGTTTGCTTGTTCCTGCGAGACCAACATCAATCAGATGTAAACTCGACCTCGATCGAACTGTAAACGTGCCTTTCAACCCGCGGTGGGGAGGATACCTGAAGAGGGGAAGATACCACGAGAGAGCCTCGGCCAGGTTAAGATCAATATGGGGAGATACCATAGAAACTTCCATTGGACCCCCTTTCGACAGAGGGGCGGATACCGATCGATGCGAGTGAGAGCCGAGATCTCGAACCTTTGAATCAATTTGCAGAGCAGTCTTGAACTCAATTATTAAGTAGTTGGAGACCCGAAACTTAATACTAAAATCCTAGAGAGTTCTGTAGGGTTGGTCCCCCTCTTCCATCAGACGTAAACCCGAGACGGATCGACGAAGGGGAGGATAACATTTTCAAGTGCCCGACAGCCAGCGATCCAGAAGACTTGCCAGATAGATCTGAACTTTTACCTGCTGTACGCAGAGAGCAAATCTACGTATTCAAAGTATACGTATTAATTATAAAGAAAGATCAAAAACATAGAAAAGAAAGGGCGACCCCGTCACATTCATTTCTGAATTCCAATAAATAAAGGGGAAGAGTGGTCGGAAAAAGGTTTACTTAATATGTCTGTGGGGAGGGGCATTTCAATTACGGAATCGAGAGGCGAGAGCAGTCTTGAACGAAATTATAAGTCCTCCCGCCCAATCTGGTTAATGAGCCCCTGGTTAAAGGAGCTTGGTTCTGGTGACTCAATACCGATGATCTCAAAGAGAGAAGAAGACAGGCACCCAAGGAATCAGGTGTAAAACAGGTAAGAAGGGTCAGGTCCAGCCTGCTAAGGTGGCCAGGTAAGGGTCCGGTAGGGTCAGATAAGGTATGGTCACGTCACGTGCGGTTGATTAGGTTCTTTAGCGAGAAGACTATACCACCTTCATTCTTTCCAAGCGCTATAGGAGGAAATTCATAGCGTAATTACATATATAATGAATGACTGGGCGTAAAGGGCACGTAGGCGGCGCGCTTATATGATCTATTCCCACCCAACCGAAAGTGAAAGTCGCCAAAGCACTGGCGGGGTGCTTTATGGAAAGACATTTATAAAATATCACTACCATAAGAAGTGTGAAAGCGGCATCCCTGACGCTGCGCGCGTGTTAGTTCGGTTACCCAAGGGGCCCAGGACATAGTCGTAAGTACCACTTCTAATTTGGGTAGAGATACACCTATAGAATATCTTTCCCTTTGGGTCGAGCAAGAAAGACCTTCCGTGACGCTGCGCTTCGCCGCAGTGACAACCTCTTACGAATGCGTGGGATTTGGTTCGGTGGCCGTCCTGGAATACCACTCTTTCGTCTATCTCTAATGAAGAAATGGACTTTTTAAGAAAGAGTCACTTTAGAAGCGCTCTTTGAGGGGAAGAAATAAAGGGTGAGGTAACGCTAACCGGTCGAGTGTCTTCCGACCGTCCCTCACCCTCACCCTTGCCCCCGCGAAGGGAGGTCAGGTTATCCCACCCAAGGTCAGGAGATCCCCTGGGAAGGAGATCCCTTACGCTATGCTCAGGTCAGCAACGTAGATCTATAGTGCATTCTGGGATAACCCTTCGCTCTTTGAGGGGAAGAAATAAAGAAAAGGCCTTTCACTACGTTGCCGTAACAAATTATGAACCTACACAAATTGGGTCTTAGGAAGAGCCGTATGAGGCAGCCCACGTACGGTCCGGGAGCCGAGCCCCAGCACACACAGTGATGGTGCGGCGGCTTAGGTCAACACTTATATATCAGCTGGTCATCAATCGGAAGCAGGCAAGATGGTGACGAATTGCGATTGGTCCAAACCTTCGACCTCGTTCAACTTAGGCGGCTACCACCAACCCCATAATTTGATAGCCCATACCTTACCTTTCCTTGTTCGCACAGCGAATGAAGGCCGGGCGGAAGGGCGCCCCTTAGATAATAGTCATAGTCATAGTAGCAGTCAGCGGGCTGCTTCTTGGCCACGCCCCCAGGCTTATAGATACGACATACTCGATCCGCATTATCAAGTAGGAAATTGCATACCATCAGCCAATATACGTATAGGAACATGGGTACATAATATTGAATGTAATCCAGGTCAAGGCGCAAAGCCGACTCGAGCTGCAGGAACCTTCGCTAAAACAATGAAGAAACCTGGGAATGCACCACAATGTCTTGTGCGGTCACCTCCGGGTGTTGAAAAACGAATAGATCCCCGATGCCGAGCCACTATTGGTATAGTTCCCAATCCCAACCATGGTGCACGGAAGAGAAGCTTGGCAGGACAAAGCCGGTGGTTAGGCAGACGCCCCATTGTTCGGGGTGTTGCTATGAATCCGGTGGATCATCCCCATGGAGGAGGTGAAGGACGCACGAAAGGAGGTAGACCTTCGGTGTCACCTTGGGGAAAGCCCACCAAAGCTGGATTTCGAACAGTAGTGGGGAGACGCAGAAATCAGTTTGCGCCACGACGATCTATATGGAAGGGCAGTTTCGTCGATGCTTTCTCGTCGAAAATGAGGAGCAAGAGGGATAATCTTTCTAGCAGGAAAATTCGGTCACGTAGATCTCCCATTTTGCCAGAATCTGTTGATTGCTTTGTACAAATTTATAACGGAAAAACTCCTGCTCGTTGCAAGATCACTGAAGGAAAGGTTGGTCATAAATCTGGAGAGTTTGCCTCTGCACGGAAACGAAAACCTCCGAGAACCTATATCGGGCCGGGGAGAAAGGGGAAAAGGTAAAATACGGCACGAAAAGTCAATCCGATTTCAGTCAGACTGAATCTGAATCGTAGTTCAGATCCAAGTCGGTTTAGTGAGGGCGACCGCGAAAGTCACCGAGTGAATTGCCCTTTCGTATGGATAGATAGGGGGACGTTGCAGATGCGGCAGGACGGACACGACTTATTCGCCCGCCAGAAGACTCGATGGAAGCACTTACCTGAGCTCTAAGGGATGACTCATATTTATTCCCCTCAAAGAGCTACGCGAAAGGTTATCACTTACCGGGTTCAAATTATAGGGTTGGGATAACCTTCCCTTCGCTAGGATAACCTTTCATTTCTTTTTATTTGGGTGGGGGACCAGAGCATGTCGCGAAAGGAGCACACTGGGCGTGCTTCGACCGTGTCTCCGGGGCACAGTTGAATGTAGATATCATGAACGCGAGGGGCGAGCCTGGCTCCGGGGGGGAAGGCAACAACTCCCCTGTACGTACATGCGCTGATCGCTAGCGCATGTACCCTTTCGGACGGGGGGCCTGCCACCGGCAGCTCCGCTAAGGTTATCCCGATCCGGGCACTTCCTTCGAACGAAGATAGGAGTCTTTCATTTATCCATTCAAATAACGCTCCCCTCCCCTTCCCTCTACGCAAAGGAAAGGGCCCTTAATAATCATAAAACCTGATCTGGGACTAGGCACTTTGAGGTGAAACCTATCGGTTCCTTCCCCCCTATAGTCGAGGGGTATAACCTTGCGGATCGGTTTATCCCATACCCTATCTTATACGTACGGAATAAGATAAGTTTAGGAATTGGATAACCTGAAGCGCACTGTGCTTCGGCAAATGAGAGTTTCCGGTGGAACCGGTGAACCACGCATCCTGAGGTTATATGCGTGGGACAGAGGGCTCGTAGTACCTGCTGCCGCTCAGGACCTCGGGGAAAGGCTATGCAGTGGAAGGGAAGGAGCCTAAATCGACCCACCACCCTTTATTATTCATTCAAGGTTCTCCCTTTCCTTTGCGTAAGGGAAGGGTTGCACACTCAATCAAGCAAGCAGTACGAAGATATTTATGAGACTAAGCAGCTACCGCTTATTAGCCTACCTACCTGATCAAGTCATCATTGAAAGGGGGGAAAACCTCATGAAAGACGCCTAGTTTAAGCTGTAATTTATACCCACCCCCCATTCATTTATTTAAGGGCGGGCAGGATATAACCACTTCGAACTCTACGATCGATATTGAGTAGGCAAGGCGGCCGAACTGGAGACGCCAAGCAGCTTCATCTATCCGACCCAACCCACCCTCTACGAATAGAGCCCCCGTCTTACGAATGAATGTGGCTTTAGCAAATTAATTAATGGGGGGGAGGAGGCGATATATGGAAAAGAATACCATCACTCCAACCTATTACGCAAAACGATCAACGCAAGCTAACTTAGCTTAGCCCATGGCAGGTGCAGAATGACAAATTCTGTCACTAACTGCTGGGCATCTATCTCTTATCGCTGCTGCCCACGACGTCGAGAGACTCGAGGGACCGTAGCATGCCCTATAGTATAGCACAGAATTTGTGAATTACGGCTCACCTCACTATAGCAAGGTTGCATTCTGGCCTGATTGATTGAAGTTGCATGCACAAATTATGTAACTATAGACTATAGATCCTACACAAACACTAAAGTGCTTCCTTTCCCGTGATCCCTATCGGTTATACCTTCCCCTCGCTACTTACTATAGGGGGGGTGGCGGGGTATAATGCGGAACGGATCGAGCAGCATCGCTGCTTGCTTGCGGGGAGGAGTGCACATGGGGGCAGGCAAAGGATCAAGCGCTTTGAGTCCCCCAATGCAATGCGGCACCACAAACAATATAGGTTGGGTTGGAGAGCCGTGTGATGGGTTACTATCCAGCACGGTTCGGAGAGCACTTGTAGTCTGCGCTGGTGAATGGAAGCCCCCGGCTCTTCCCACGGAGTAACCATCGACTCTATCTATCATTATGGGAAATTGGTGTATCAAGATGTCAATCTCAGAGATCATTTCGGTTCGATACGTCCACCTACGAGAAAAACCTTTGGCTTCCGTCTCGGTAGGTGTATTATTCATCATTCTCCTAAAAGGACATTCATTCATCTATCTCTTCCCCGTCGACCACGACGACTGAAACGACGCGGCAGATCAAGAGGGCGACCGGTCTAGTTCCTGCACGAACACATTGTACAAGCCCAATTCTTGATGTATGTCAGAGGCGTTGCACTCACTCTTGTTCGGTAACGAACGCGAGGACCGAAGCATGTGCAAGAAGCTCCGTTGGAAACCGGTATTTGTTCACTTAACTGAGTTAGAGTTCGGGAAGATATAAAATATACCTTACCTGAGCATAGCGAAGGGTCCTTTCAGGCGGTAAGGTCCTGCCCTTCTTTCGAGTAACTAAAAGTTCCTCGATCTCCCTACGGTCAATCTTCGCGACTCCGTTCCTCGCCCTCTCTACGGTCGGGCGAGTCACTTACCGTACCTCTCCCGTTGGTCGAGTGTATAAATACCCTGGTGTACGCGGGTGAAAAATAGCAGGGTTTCCAGGGGTTTCTATTCTATGGAGTTATGTAACTTACTATTTTATTTTCTCCTTGGCCTTCTTCTCTCTCTAGTTAACGAAACGAGAAAGGTACGCGTTTATGGAGTTATGTTTCCTCTTTATGCTAGTTACCGAAATGATACGAGTCAATACGTTAAAGCAATACTTCGTCAAGGCCAATTTGGGGGCATTAAAATACTTTCCCGGGGAAGACTTCGTTAAGTAAGGAGGCATTGGAAGGCCACCCTGGGTTGACTTCGCCCTTCGGGTGAAAATTAGAAGGGTTGACCTTTCAGGACCTTTGGTTATGGTGCCTTTTCCTCTACTATTACTCTTATATAAGGGGCAAGCCTGCTCCCGGTCTCAAGATGAGGGCCTATAATCCCAATGGCGAATCGAAGTGTCTTTCGGGGATGGCTACCCGCCCGGTAGCTAAGCTAACCATTAGCGCTTGAGCGGAGCCAATGGGGAGGTGCGCACGCTGCCTTGTGGGCTCTATGCCTACCGAGGGTCTTGATCGATCAGGCTGGCCTTCCCTCGACCTACTCACTCGGGTAGGGGAAAGGATAGAGCCGATCACCCATCTTACTGGAGACGAGACACTGAACGACATCTTAACACAGGGCGTCCGATCCGCCGGACAAGCCGTGTAGGAAACAACGGTGAGATCCTCCCAGCGCGCTCTGCGCGATAGCAAGGGGTCAGAGGGCCATACCACCCGCCCACCCCAAAGGGACCTAGCAATAGGAAAGCACTTGGCGAGTGCCGGGTAGAGGGGAAGGAGCCTATGCACTTGTCACGCCCCTAAGTAAGGCGTAGCATATTGAAAGCTAGGCGTAACATAGGTATATTGAGAGCCCCTTGACGACTAATAGTACAACAAACTAACATATTATTGAAAGGCGTAACATAGGTATATTGAAAGCTAGAAGTAACTAACGTATTAGACAGGCTAGGCGTAACGTATTGAAAGCCAGTAAGGGGGGCTATCTGACAAGTCCTACTCGACGTAGCCTGCCACGCCCCCCCACCGTGGACCTGGACGCTCAATCACCTTGGAGATGGGGTTTTGACAGGCCTTTGGGTACAGAACCCAGAGAAAGTGAAGTCAGAGAGCCGTGTGATGGGTTACTATCCAGCACGGTTCGGAGAGCACTTGTGTAGCCTGCACCGGTTCACGAGACACAGAAAGGGGCCTCTTCGCTTTGCTTGCCGTCCGCCTTTGCCCTCGTAGAGCCAGCCAAGCGGGGCGAGCCCCCGCAGGTGTACCCTTGACTCTCTCCCGGAAAGGGCCGGTGGTGGGCATTTGGGAAAGTAAGGTCGATCGGGTTTGTTTTCGACGGTACAGAGGAAGAACGAAACGAAGTGAGAGGCCGCATTAGGGGGGCAGGAGAAACTGTCAAGTCGATCGGGCTCGCAGGGGAAGAGCGGAGCGAAGTCAGGATCTGGCCGAGAACAAAACAACGCTATGGATACCATGACCGATCACCATCGAGACGGAGTAATATTTCGAAATCACTCCGGGTCAGCGGTTGGATGGCCCACAAGCATCCAATGAGTGGGAAATACGCCGCGAAGAAAAGGTTTGTAAATGACATAGCGTTCCCGATAGGAAATGACGACCCCTCCGGAAAAACCAAGTTCTTCAAGTTCCTTCTCCCGAATAAGTTCCGCGGGACGAAAGATAGCACGAGTCATAGACTTATACAGACCATCCCTGCTGTGCGTCCCTCCTCTAATTACTCGGTCATGCAATACTCCTTTCATATGGAGAACCAAATTCATTCTGACCCCATAGACGTCGTAGTTCTCAATCATTTCGTGGCACCGGCTGAACCGGGGGGAGCGGATAGACAGGGAGGAAGCTTAGAGAAGAGAATACGCTCCCGCATTGGTTTTTTTGTAGAAAGCTTGACTGCCAAGACCGAGCAGGGCGAGTTCTTGGCCGAAGCCAATAAAAGGGTTACCCACTTCATTTTCATTTGCCGAGCGCGCTTTGCGAGAACAAAAAAAACCTGTTGGTCCATACCGCTCTTTCCTTTCTTCGGTGCTACCTTTTTATTCCTAAGGGAGAACCTTAGGGTGCCCAATAACAAAATTTGTGATGCCCCACCACTAAGGGAACAACTCCTAGGTAGATCAAGGATAAAATTAAGGAACCTACCGGGTAAGGAGAAGGTAATCAGATTGGTAGAAAAATTAATATCCCTGGGTGGGATAGGAGGATTGATGAGGGGAATAGGGATGATGATAGAGATAATACTGAGAAACAGAAGAATTCCGTACGGGTACAACTATTATTTGAACGAAGTGCGAAAAATGCGATCTTTGTTGTCCAATAGAACAAACACTAATACCTTAATCGGGTCGGTCAAAATATTAAACTATCAAAGTGCTTCTCCAATTGCTCAGGACATATCTTTCCAACCGAGGGACAGAACAAGATCATTTCGTTCCATTCTTAGTCAAATAGTTCGGGATATTCCATTAGTAATGCCCAAAGGGGTGAGGGGGATCCGTATTTGTTGTCCAGGTCGATCGAAAGGTGCAGAAATAGCTAGAACCGAATGCAGGGAGTATGGAAAAACATCTTGTAATGCATCTCGCCATAAAATTGATCACGCTTCTGCGAAAGTATCTACTCGTTATGGAATCTTAGGTGTCAAAGTGCGGATCTCATTCATATAGTAACAAAAAGAAGGGACGTGCCATATCCGAAACGTACGAGATATCGTAAATATCGGAAAGGCAGATGTCGTAGGGGTTGCGAAACGGGCGGTACACAACTTTGTTTTGGAAGATATGGCACCAGAAGTTGTGGAGCCGGTCGTATCTCATATCGAGCCATTGGAGCAGCGCGTCGTGCTACAAGCGGACAATTTCGAAGAAATGGTCAAATACGGGTAAGAGTCTTCGCGGATCCCCCTATTACCGGTAAACCTACAGAAGTGAGAATGGGAAAAGGAAAAGGGAATCCTACGGGTTGGATTGCTCGTGTGTCCACGGGACAAATCCCATTTGAAATGGATGGTGTGAGTTTGTCAGATGCTCGACAAGCTGCTACATTGGCGGCGCATAAACTATGTTCGTCAACCAAGTTTGTTCAGTGGTCGCAATAGTGGGGAAAAACCAGGACAGACCTTTCTTAGGCGAAGTGTTTGGAGCGACACTAAGGGAGAGGGATATACTCCTTTCTCACCAAAATTGTACGACGAACGGGCTTATCGCTCCAGGCGTACGACCCAGAGACGTTCAGGTTTTCAATCTTGTTCCCCGGTTCGAATCCAGGCGTCTCTCTCTACGAGGGAGTTAGTTTTGGACTACTCCTGGTCAGGGAGGATCAGGTCGCTAGAGCAATCGTTACCCTACTTGCTTGCACGGGCCCGCTAGAGAGAGTGCTTTCGTAAGTGGAGTGCCTTCCTCTCACCCAGCCAGAAAAGAGAATGAGAAATTCTTTAAGTTACTTATTGGATTTTCGTTGATTATGGTAGCGCAGTGCATGAAAGGTGGGTCGGCACAGACAGAACGACACGACCTGGGCGATAGACACCCAAATTACAGACCCACTTTAATTCAATAGGTAAAACTTATAGAATTCTATTATCTAAATAAGAAAGATGTTTTGAGGGTCCATAGTTCCTTCTTCGCTGTGGTAGCAAGAAAGATCAGGGGGGACACCCCCAAAAACCTGGGATGGGTGGGCATACTGTTTTCCACCCGCCCTCCCCAATATATATTCCACCCCGCCCCCAAACGTGCCTGTTGGGCCCGCCATAGATAGAAGGTAGGCATTCCAATCCCAAGATCCAGGAGACGAAAGTCGAGAAGGAAGATCATTAGGCTACATCAATAAAAAACTTCCTTCCTCCATCATTTGTTCTGATAATTTGTGCTTTATCGATCATTCATCTTCACGATCAGATTAGTGATTTGTGTTTCCCTTTTGATTAGTGCTTTATTTCTATATGGAGTCATTATCTATACGTATCCATATGTTGCTCCCCACTTAGCCATACTATCTATATCATCTCCTTCATTCATTCAAGAACCGGATACAAGTATGGAAAAACGAGTGCTCGGGCTCGGTCAACCGAGGCTTGGCTTTCGGGCTTGGCCTGCGGTGGTTAGAGTTGGCTTGGCTATAGGTTGATCGCGGGCTTGACCATAGGTGGTTGGTGGTTCGCGTGGGCTTGGTGTTTAAACCAATTTCAACCGCCATTGATGCATTTTGGCAATCGGAACTACCTACTATATATTTAGGAGATCCACACAGAGATGAGGAAGGAAGCAGTTCACTACTATACTACTTTATCTTCGAGTGAAACCATCTATCCATATATAACATTATGGAATAAGAGAATGACACCAGACACTTAGACTGAGGCAACGGACACTCACCACACGTCCCACATGCACGCCCCTCATGCACCCAGCGCACATCTTACTTATAGACCCAGCCCATCTACCCAACCGCCGACATTTGACTAATTCATTTTACCAACATAAGTTGCTATGCACGCACACTTCCCTAGTCACCTATAAGGCCTACCATAATCCCAAAGGCCTACCATAATCCCAATACTCAAAATAGAGAAAAATCAATTATATATATATGCTTCATTCAATGCCACACTCATATAAATAGCCATACGAAGAGAGAATCAAGGGTACTCTGATGCCAGCTCCCGATCTACACTTTCAATGATCATAAACCGGAGCTAATATGTCTTATCGATACAAAATAATATGTGGCACCACGATCACAAGTTGGAATCTACTCTTTTATTTATACACCGATAAAAAGCTTGAATCTAAAAGGTCTGCTGATTGACAAGTCCGATCCAAGCGAAATATCAGGGTGTAGCAGATGAAAGGCTCGATTCTCCAAAGCGATGAGCGGGGAAGCATATTAAGTAAGTGAAGTTCAGTTTCTGCGCTATCTCTCGTTTCTAGTTTAGATTGTAGTCTTGATCATTGGTACAATTCCACAGCTACCCCTAATTGCAACAAAGGGTAGGGGAATTCGTCGCTGAAGCACGCTCATGTAATTGAGAGTGTTTGTGTTGCACACCCAATGAGGAGGGTTGTAGGACGGTTGATTGAGTAATGGTAGGAAGGAGGACCAACCCGACTAAGTAGAACCCGACTAAGTAGAATAAATAAGGTCTGTTCCTCTATCTATAGGGATACCCCTAAAAGAGTAATAACATATACCTATGGGACTTGAAAGGTATAACCTCTCGAAAACCTCCTGGGCATATCTATTATCTATGTAGATGGTTCATATTGGTGCTTCTTCTCCCGTTGGCTCGCGCATTTCTTCTCGATTTATTCTCCCGATGGCTCGGGCATTTCTTTATTCTCGTTCGACCGCGATCTCGAGTAAGCGAGTTCGGTTCCTTGCGCACCCGAATGAGGTCCTTTTAGCACACGAATCAATCTATGTAACTGCTATTTGAAGGGAATAACTTGAAGAATAAATAAGTAGAAAGAAGTGTCTTACTGCGCACGGACTGCTTAGGGCTGCTTGCGGCACCGCACCTAAGGACACGCTTCCTTACGGCTAAGCACCTGGCTAAGCACTTTTTTCTGTCGGCACTTGTTTCTGTCCCGCCGACGTCCCACAGAGAATATGTTTACTGATGCCAGGCCCAAAGAGAAGTATATAAAGGTTGAGGTCTCGCTAAGGCTTAAGACTGGGCTCCTATTGTATAGTAAGACTGGGGGTTGCTTATCTGTACGAATACGAAGTCTTGCCTTCCTATAAGGTAGTAAAGGGGGGCAGAACCTATAATAGGAATACGATTACGTGGCTGTGTACTATAGAAAGGAAGCTATAGAAAGGAAGAAGGCACGATTATCCGCCTCTTTGAGCGGTATGTGACTGGATAAACAGAGTCTAAATAAGAATGGACTGCTTAACCTGTACCTGTCTATGTATATGCTATTGTTACTGTCTATATAGGTGTGTATGTATCTGTGTATGTCTCTGGGTATGTATCTGTTACTGTCTTTGCTTTGGATAAAGGCACATCTAATTGCTGATGTTGAAGAAGTGCTCCTGGTGACTTGATGAATAACGATGTTGCCTATAACTCTCTTATGTAGATCCCTGGTAAGGGGCTATCACTGTGCCTGGATCAGGTAAGGGGATATAACTGTTATAAGTAGCTATCAGGTAAGGTAGAAGTAGCTATGTTGTTGCCGCGGCACCAAGGATTCGAACCTTGTAACGACCATCTCTCCCAGAAAGAGCTCTACTGTAAGTTAGACGATTCCCACTTCTTATCCCGGTGAATCCATTCAATCCGTGGGGGAAGATCTAAATCCGTGGGCTCAATCGGAGTTCTGGCCGCTGTTCCATCAAGCCGCCTACCCCGCTACTAAGTAAGTACTCTATCAAAGTACTCTATCAATTGAATATACACCCCGCTACAAAGTACTCTATCAATTTACTATATTCACATAATTGATAGATTAACATAATTGAAAGCCCTAGTAACCCTTCAGTCAGGAGAGTTGCCTCCTCTACTCACTGAAGAACAAGAGCCTGAGAACCATTTTATTCCCTAAACATTCTCTTCCCTCAACTCGTGTGCCTATAGTCTCTTCACCAGATAAAGTCTATTAAACATAGAACCTGCCCCCACAGGTTGTTATGTTTTATTACTTTGATTCATGAACGCCAGGTTACTACCCGAAAAGATGTATCCATCTAATTTCCCCGCACCAACTTCATGGACAGCTTCCAGAACTTCATGGACGGCTTCCAGAACTTCATGGACGGCTGCTAGAACTTCATGGACAGATACAGTTCATTCGTTAAGCATCCATCTAACTAAGTCCCAAAAGGATCCATCATGGATCAAGTAATGTACAATTATCCATCCAGAACAGATTGGTAATTCAGTTTGGCACGGCCTTGTTACTCAGCGAAAGCAGTTTCAAAAAGGCAGGTTCTTCATTAGCAATTGATCGACCAAAGGGGGAGTTGTTTAAAGAAACTGATAAGCCCGAGGAAGCAACAAGCAATGGGGAAAGACTGCTGCAAGGTGGATGCCCCCTGCAAGTGGGGCTTACTATATGGTGGCGGGGCACACTACGGATTGAGTGCCACCTAGATGGTAGCGGGATAAAGCACACTGCGGGATCACACTACGGATTGAGTGAGATCGATGAACGCCCGGAAATTGCTTCCAAAATACTTCTGAATCACCACCTTTCGACTGACTTATAATATCATAGACTCTTATTTTACGGTCTTTAGACACTCAACTGTTAAGGAGAGGGTCTACACCAACGGATTTCTCGTTACAGCGTTGGGATAACTCGTGCAAGCTGGGGATTATATCTGTCGTTAAAGGGAAAGGTCAACCCAGTCCTGAAAGGTCAACCCAGGCAGCCCCTGACTTTGCGAAGTCTTGTATTAACAACTTAATTCCTCTTCGGTCAATAGAGAGAGAATAGGGCTTTACCAACGGGAAAGGAAGCGTATTCACTTCTATAATGAGATTCTTTAGGTAGGGGCTTTGTGAAACACTTTGTTAAGACCCTACCCTCCCTATAGTTACCCTGATCAAGGGAGATAGACTCTGCTCTAGTTACCGAAGGCATACGAGCCTTTAAATTGATTAGCCTGCCTTACCAAACTTAATGTCATGCTGTAGCCCTTAATGCTGAGTGTAAAGTGCTGCAGTAACTAAGAACGAACGGGGCCCGGATGGCACGATATTGTTACCCACTGAACACGTGGCTAGCTTCCCTGCCTGGCTAGTCATCCCCGAATTGCTAGTCATCCTTGCTGGCTTACTGCTTCACTTGGGAACAAGACCCAATGACTTGCTGGAAGGGAAAGGTGGAAGTTCCCAACTCGCGTACAATCCTTCGTCAATTTGATATGTGTGTTGCCGGTTTGGATACGTAGTTGTTTCGGTGCGGGAGCCGTCCCCTGCACTAGCTGAATTTAAAGCGCAAGCAGCAGAATCAGAGACATAAATGATGGATGCGGAATCATCATCAGGATTCTCCCTAAAAAAAGAAGCCCTTTTATTATATTATAGGGCCGGGTGAAGGAAAGCGGGTGGCCGCTTGCTCTCGATTCACCCTTCTATTATTTATATTAGGGGGGTGCGGTTGTCGCTTAGCAGGGACAACCGAATAATGCAAATTCTATGAAATCTAATGATTTCATTACCGGTCTCATCAAGTCGAATCTCTCTCCAATGCCAATCTTTACTTCCCGATCTTAATTATCTGACTTCGGATCCGCATCGATCTCTTACTTATTCCCCTTCCGTCCCCTCCTCTTCTTTCCTCCCTACTACTATGATTCGTGATACACCTCTTCTGTCTGATGCTCGATCTGAGGCCGTATGATGCGCCACATCTTCTGTATTCTGCGAGAGCGTTTTGCAAAGCTTCGAGCTGCGGGCGTTGAGCAGAGGGGCAACCTAACCCAATCTCTCGATTGTATTACCATACCCCTCTTTGATTATTAGATTGAAACACCTATTAAGTTAAGGAGCCGCGGTTGCATAGAGAGTTGTTTAATCCTTGCCTGCCCGCCTCATTCCGTTCCACTATAAAAGAAAAGGTCTAGCCAGCTGATCGAATCGAGGTCGGATATCCATATTATGACCATATGTACCCCGCTACTATTATACACGGATGGCGGATCAAAAGGTCAGGGTCTATTGGTAGCACAGCAGCCCTTCTATTATATTATAGGCCCTTCTATTATATTATCAGGGTGAAAAGCGGGCAGCCCCGTGATGGCTAAAGAGACGGCAAGAACGAAGACCAAAGTCAAATAGTCGCTCGCCCTCAATTAGCATGAAAGTAAAACCTCCCTGAATTACATCCAAGCACGGTCAAACCTCCTATTGGTGGTCGGCTAGCTTACACCTAAGTTGGTTGTGGCTTCTCCTCTCTTCGATCCGGCTGGACTGTCAGTAGTCTTGTCCTTCGCTAGCTAGTTTGCTTTCCCATGCGTTTCTCAATTTGTTGTGTGCCTCGACGAATTCTTTTTAATAAGGCGCTCCGGCTTGTGATTCTGGGTCTCTGACTCTTGCTATATGCGCTCATGCTGTTTCAAATGAATGTTTCCCTTATTAAGCGTGCTCGGGTTCTTCTCTGTTGGATACGTTTATTCTCCAGTACTACTTGTTCGGGACCTCTGCGAATACAGGATTTAATTGTTGCCGGATGCCAACCCCTACAAGCATCCATCGGCCTTATCGTATGAACCCAAGATATGATATGCTGAACAGGTTAAACAATCAATCCAATCCAGCTGAACGCTGTAATCGTGTTCGAAGTAACCACTAAGTGGTGTCGCCTATTGTGATGGCAGGGCATTTGTTAGGATTTTACGAAGCGGGGCATGATATCGATGACTTGATGTATGGGTTGGATGAATATAACCATGTAAGCATTGCAGAAGAAGAATACCGTATAAAAAATACCATCTGTGAGACAGAATATGGTATTTATGCTTCTCACCAAATGCCATTTGTACGATGCAATGCACAAGCAACCAAAGATCATCATGCACCTGTTAGACAAATTGGCCACTGGAAAGGTGAAGGTTTTTCTAGATGACTGGTCCGGCTCTACTCCAACTGATGTGACAGCGGCGATTAAGGAATGCATCATGGAGGTGTGCAAAGGCCTAAAAATGCTAAACTATAAAAGGTGTAATAGTGGCCAACTTATAGGACATGCATAGGTAGTGTGTAGTCAGAGGTTGAAGACGGATCCCGATCCAATCCGTGTCATCAGAAAAAGGGAGTGGGAGCCCTTTACATTATGGTTGCTTTCCCTGGACATTATGGTTTTTAGGTGCTTCATAAATCCGATTCTAAATAAGAGCTATGATTTTTAGGGTGAAAAGCTCTTAAAATTGGGGATGCGGCTGGCCTTTGACTCATCAGGAACCAGCGCGGCACCACCCATAAACCATATATTATATATAGGCTTGTGCTGCCGTATAGATAAACTAAATGCGTATACGGTAAAACCAGCGCAGTGAATGAAAGGCTCCGAGGTAGTCGCCCGCGCTACCAAGGTAGCCAACTTCTGTCTTGGCTGTTCATCGCCTCACCTAGCTGGTCTTATTTGCTTTGCCAGCTTACAGATCGGTGGCTTCCGGCCGGCCTCCGTGGTCATGGCTCTTTGAGTTGGCTGATCCAGTATGGGCGAATGAATCGGTCGTTGTGAGAACCCGGGAGTATGCGGTTCGACAGGTGTTGTTGGGTCGTTTCCACCCAAGGACCATATAAGACCCTGGACTGGATCGGAGCCTAGTGATCTTAGCGCTCACTGCAAGGTGAACAGCGCAGCCAACTCTACCAAGCGAGCCTTATTTCTTTTATTAAGTAGTGGGGCAGATCAAGGTAGTACTCCATATTGCTTTTCACAGAGAATCATCCCGCCGGACTGCAGTGAACCGCCACCACTCTATCCAACCCCGGAAAAAAGATTCTCTTTCTAGCTAGTTGTGTCCAGTTTTTAAGGTGTGAGACAGGGATATTTAGTACAGGGTGTTTGGCTAGCCCCCAGACTATGCCAAAGTAGTAGTAGTTGATGGGGCAATGATCGAAGAGGAGGGAAGCAGGGATTAATACTTGTGAAATAAACCTCCCTTACTAATGAGGAGTCTATTCTCAATCAGTAATAAGCGGATTTTGCACTTATTCGAAGAGCAAAACGCAATAGCATAGCATGGTGCATTTCAACGTCTTCCGTCACACAACCTCCACTACACTCTCTACTATTGTAAGGCAGATTGAAGAAGATCGGCGTGTTGCTACCGGGCTATCAATAAAGAGAAAGGTTGATGTAAAGGCTGTGCGACCACCTAACCTTCCATAGGCAATGAGACTGGAGTCTCTCTCTATGAAGAATGATGGAAAGCTAGAAGAAGCACAATAAGAGTCGAAAGAGACAGACCACCAGCCCGAGCTTCCCTCTCCAAACACCTTCTCAGGCACCCTATCTGAACTGAACCGCTAGAGATGCCTTCTGATTCTTCGTTTTGGACCCGAACCAACAAGAATAGTACATGCCGCCGTTATGTCTCATCAATATGTACGGTTTTTGGTTCAAAAAAAAAGTGATTGGGGTATATAAGGGATCAAAAAAGTATAGTATATAAGTCTTATCTACTTTTTTTCTTGGAGGAGGATAGACAATGATGAATCTGAATCCTCTCCGATGCGCCCGCCCGGCCCCTAACTATCCCCAACCCAAGAGACAATAGAATCTTGAAATCAATGACCACTGCTACTTGAACACATTTTTGAACCTGGGGCCCACTTGAAGACATTTTTGAAGGTTGTCACACTGCCTTTAAGGACATGCTGGAGAACTGTCAAGGTACTATCACTCTAATTCATGCAGACGTGGTGAAATGCTTTTACACTATGGAACCCGCATGACAAGCTGTTGGATCAGTTAATAAGATTTCTTAATGATGAACCATTTAGGCAATTGGTGGACAGATTCCTGAAGGTCTCGATAGCGGACGTCGAAGGTAATGAATACACTAACTCAAGGGTTGGCATTGCGCAGGGATCGATCGTCTCACCCATCCTCGCCAACATCTACCGAAACTCAATTGATGTGGAAATGGTTAGTCTTATGAGGATCCTAGCATTAAATACGCTAGATATGCGGACGACTCATCCATTGGGCTTACTTCTAGATCTAAACCCCATATAGCTATAGCGCGGAATCGATCTGCGTTCGAACCGTCCTACCACGGCAAGCATGGGGAAATGCCAAACTGTATCTTTAGCGCCGAAGGCCCCTACGGCATGGGAATGAAAGGTCCCTAGATACAATTAGTCAAATGGGAACGGGGTGTGTGGGAGGGGAGGGAACGTTTTGAGACCCACCTTCCTTTGTCCTCTATTCACATAGGAACAAGCCCCCTACTATTATATTATAGGGGCAACTCCCGTCATTAATGGCAATATGATTGTTGTTGGGCTTGTCGAATGATCAATCTTTGAGATGCAGCCTCAATAGCGGCTTGGGCGAACAGCGGGTCCCTTCTATGACAATATGACGGCTTTGCCTTCCTTCCATCCCACCCTAGATAAATCCGTAATATGAAATTCCCTTCTTAAATTCGCCGCTCGATTCGCCGTTTAGCCGTGATATTCGCCGACACTTATCCGACAACGATTCTTTTACTTACCCTCCTACGTCAGGAAAGCGGCTACGCACCTTTTCACTCTTCTGGTTATACCTGCAAGCTATTGCCGGTAAACATAGCCGGAACAGAACGAAGTGAAATACCGGCTATGCTTCGCTATCGCTTTGCTTCGTTAACCCCACCCCGGCACGGTAGCTTTGCTTCCCCCTTGCTTCGCTATCGTTTTGCTGAATCTACTGCTTGCATCATTAATGCAAGCCCGCAAGCAGAGCCAAATACATTTATATACGATACTTATATCCCCAAGCCCATAAAGCCATCTGGGTAGGGCCCCGCAAAAGGGACCTACCTTCTTCAATTGCTTTATGTGCCTCTCGTCCCCCTATAAGGACGAGGCTTTCTTTTGCGGGGAAAAATAAGTCGAAGACGTTGACAGGTCAGCGACCAGTCTACTAAATTCCCCGCCTAGGGATGGGGCTCTACGTGAGGGCAAGGTTCTCCCTAAAGCACGAGTATCGATTCATTCCCGGCTGCTCCGCTGGTTCTCGGTAGGTGTTACGCTGGCCCAGGCCTGATCACTTGGGCAATTGCTTGCTAATTGCTGGGTGCTTCACACGCTCATACCGCAAAGGGTGCACCAAGAACACAGCACAGAACGACGAGGGAAATGAAAGAAATAACTCAACTACGGATCCCTTCCCTCTTCAAAGATTCCTCTACCACATTCTCATTTGGAAGCGAAGGATCTTTGATGGGGAATCAGGCATAGCAGAGTCAGCTAACTAGTCGACAATGACTTGTCCCTTGAGGGACTTCTGCGCTATAAAGTGAAGATAAAATCCCTAACACAATAGGATCCATTTAGCTGCCTGATCTGATAAAGCTAGTTTGGACATGAGATAACAGAGAAGATCAGATTTACAGATAACATGGGACTCTTGTCCTAACATGTAGTGTCAGAGTCTCTGAGTGGTAAACACAACAGCTAGGCAAAGATTCTTTATAGGAGAGTAGTTAATCTCAAGGAAGCGTCAAATAAAAGGGAGGGCCCTGGTGGCGAAGGGGGACCGAAGCATGCCCCAAGTGTAGGGTCTAAAAGAGATGGATATGACCCAAGAATGAGAAGAAGATCCCTATCAGATCAAAATACACCCATCGCATTAATGTAAGGACCTTATTCTTTGCCAGGCTATAAAGTGATAGGATGAGGCAAAGAAGGTGGTAAGGGAGGATAAGGAATCTTTCTCTGAATAGTGTGACCTGATGCTCTAAGTCATGTGAGCAAGGATAACTAGCAAACTCTAAAGTAGATAATAACTCTTAAATATAGGCAGGAAGCTCAGTAGGAACAAATAATAAGGGCCGACTCTCAGAAATGGAGAAGCACTGAAAAGGTTCTAAGAAAAGGAAAGAGTGGGTACTAAAAGGATGTAAATGGGGATGCAGGAGATGAAGGATCATGCCCCGAGTCCCAATCTATGGGGTTAATGGCTGCAATGCGACCATAAAGAAAAGGATGAAATCTACTAGATATATGAGAGAGAACTTACTAATCGGTTCTGATGGTCTCAGCATTTACCATATGGTACTCACCAAGGCTACTCGGATTAAAGGATAGAATAATAGCAAGCTCTTCTTAAGTCATGGGACCTTGAAGCTCATGCTCGATACCACCAGAAAAAGGGTAAACCATCAGGTTTAGAATAGGACTCTTTACTACAGCCCCTTTTCCTTTGTCATAAATAGGGACAATATGTAAAGCAAGCTGAGGTACACAAGTCTGGGTGAATACTTTTGGGTGTTGCTTAGAATAAATGGATGGGATGACTGGACATGATGTGATATCTTTGTGCTAGGAGCTACAAGAGAAAGGTTTCTTTTCATCTTTATAACTCTGGGACATTTCTCCCACTGCAAATGATCGAGGTGAAACTTTCTTATTGTAAGTTTTAGCAACATGCTTATGATAGATACGAATGTGTTAAGGCAGTTCAGCATTTATCGTAAATAGATTCTAGCTCAATCAACCGTGCAGTCCTATGTTCTTCATCTGGTATAGGGTCATGTAGGGATACACGAAGTGAAGGTACTAGGACTTCTAATGGTAATACAGCCTCAGCTCCGTATTAATCTTAACCTTATAAGCAGACATAGCTTCTTTCCTAGCATGCCACCCGGTTTACGATCGATATCGATACCCAGCAACTAGAGGGGATGCATCCTTGCCTATTCGAGAGTCCCAAGCATTCCTTCCTTAAAGAATACACTAGAAGATTGCCTTCTTATCCCCTAACCGGGAGGGTGGGCAGAATGACGTTGGAGCTTGTAGAAAGAGAGGGAAGGGAAGGTAAGGAATGGCATCGGAAACCAATTGATGCCGCAGGAAAGGATACCTATTGATGCTGCAGGAAAGGGGACCAAACATCCATCCATTCATGCACTGATGGTTCGTAAGGCACTGATAAAACATTGTAATGGATATATATATAGGGGGCGTTAAGCTTAAATCGATCGCATAGCTCAGGTCACTTACGCATAGCTCAGGTAAGGTATGTTTTCTATTTTCCCGAACTCTAACTCTTTTATTTGAGGGGAGGGAATAAATATGAGGTAAGGTAAGGCGTAACGTGTTGAAAGGCTACGCATATTGAAAGCTAGGTATAACTAACGTATTAGCAGGCTAGGCGTAACGTATTGAAAGCTAGGTGTAACGTATTGAAAGCCAGTAAGTAAGTCACGTAAGTGTAAGTCGGGCCGGGGCGCCGCTCGCTATCTATATGGTCATGATTGAGATGGAAAGGATGGTTATTATATAGAATAAAGGCTAGAGGCCACCCGGTCCCGATTCATTCATAGAGGGAGGCTCCCTCTCTTCCATGCATGCTCCGCTCTCCATGACAGGCGGGGCATCCAAATTATCTACGAACGAGGCTAACGACTCTGTCGGGGAGTACACATGAACGAATGAACACTGCTCCATACCTAAGAGGTAACTCAGGCCTTGATGGCAGCTGTAAGGATCTTGTATTCCAGAGGCTTCGCTCTGGCCCCCCTTGTCCGTTCAAAAAGCCATGCATCTAGAGATTCACTCACAAGGAAGGAGGATTTAAGCCCGCCCCCCCCTGAACCCTGCCGGACACATCCGATGGACAGGGGTTAGCTCTGTAAATGTGTAGAGCCAAGTGTAGCAGTAGGCACTTATAAATCAGGCCCCTTCCCGGCTACTGGATCACTCCAGTGCTTCCCCCGGCCTTCGGGGTAGGGTACTACGGACCCTCTGCCATCCATTGCAGCAGAGCCGTTCAATGAGCGGGGGCGCTAAGCGCAGTTATTTAGATCATAAACAGATCAGAATTACACGTTATTGTATGACTATATATGGAAAGATATCCATGTATCTGAATATAAGATATATCCCAATAGATGGATCAATATAGATTCCCATTCATATCTATCTATCTATAGATAGAAATCGAAATACGAATCGTAATGCTACATAGCAGTAAGCCCCAAATCCTTCATTCATTTGGCGGAAAACACTGCTTTGGGCCCATAAAGCGCGGCCAGGGAGGGGGCTCTGGGGGCCTGCCTGGCGGCACTTTCTCTTTTCTCCGCGCCCGTTCCGCATGCGCTTCGCGCGCCATTGGCGCTTATCCTCTTATTCATCGGACGGTTTTCCCCGGATGGACTTCGCCGTTATTTCCCAACCCAAATGGAAAAAAAAAGGCTGTATCACATCGAGATGTCAATTCGTTCCCCGTCCCCGATAATATGGGTAATTCCCTCTGTCCCTTTCTCCATATTTCTTAATTGATCCAAGGAACTCGAGGGTACCCTCACGGGCGGGGACCCTCGAGTTCCGGCTGGCTCGCGTCGTCCCAGCAAGCAACCGGCGGGGAGCACCTCGGTATACGATCGCGCGCTGTAACTGGGAGTCTTATTACACCTAGGGCCAACTTTGATTCACCAAACCCAGGTTCATCTCGTGCAGTGATTGCGGACTCGTACAAGGTCCTGGCCCTTTCTTTCTTCCCCTCAAAGAGTTAGAGTTCGGGAAGATATGAAAGGTAGGTCTGAGCTCTGCGAAGGTAAGGATCTTTAGTAGATGGTTGATGCATCAGATACCCTTACCTTCGCAGAGCTAGCTCAGGTAAGACCAGGACCTTACCTGCCTGAGCAGAGCTCAGGGTTTACCTTTCAGGACCTTACCTTCGCAGAGCGAAAAATAAGGTCCTTTCAGGACCTTACGAATGGCCTTACCGTATCAAATAGGTCCGCCTATAACGTGTGTAAGGGCTTTGCTATGACTTATGTAACGAAGTATACACCGAACGACTTTTCTTGATGGGCTAAAGTAGTGGTGGAATAGAAAGATATATCTGTCTTAGGGGTAACCTCGCTAACTCATCTAACGACTGCCTTAGTTCGCGCGATAAGGATAAGAATATGAAAGGAGGGGACACAGTAATATAAATATTGAAATAGTCTCTGTTTGGTTTTAAATAGACTCTGAATTGACGAAGGCTTTGTAAGGCAGGCCACCCTAGAAGCTCGTATTCGGTAACTAGAGATAGAATCAATAATCTAGAGCGCGCTCAGGTAAAGGTCATACCTTTCAGGACCTTTCGTAGCATGCGTTCCCATCCGTGTCGCAACTTATTTGGTAAGCTACGTGTCCGGTGCACGGAGAACTGCCTTCGGTCCGTCCCCCACACTGACTCAGGCAACCTTCCGGCCGCCCAACGACCTATAACGCTAGTAACTACTCCCATCAAGGCTGGTAAGTAAGCCCCACAACCCAAAGCGGCGGAGGACAAATAGAATTTGCTACGAAAGCCGGCTAACGGGGGTATTCCTGCGTATGGGAACATAGTAATGGAAAATATAATAGCCAAAATAGGATTCGTCCCGGCTGGAGCGCCCAGATCCGCGATATATTTTACACGGGTTTGCCGTAATGCTGGGACTATGGCGGATGCATTTATCGTCATTGATACATGGATGAATATACCAATTAGTAGTGATTGAATCCCTCCCATGGTTCCACATGAAAAACCGGTACGAAGATAACCTACATGTCCAACCGAACTATGAGCTAAAAGTCTTTTTACTTTCGTCTGGGCCATGGCGGCCAGTGCTCCTAGGATCATAGGAGCAATGCTGCGGAGAAAGAAGATTTGTTGCAATGTAGTTCCATAGAAACTATGGATAGAAACACGTAACATATTCGCAAAAATAGATATTTTAGGTGCGATAGAGAAGAATGCTGTAACCAGGGTGGGTGAACCCTCATAGATATCAGGTGCCCACATATATAGAGTCGAGAGAGATATGGAGTCCGAGGGGGAGGGGGGTTTTCTTCGGGGCTCGGGAGAATAGGGGTTTTAGGGCCCAGCGAGTTGTTAACTCGTGTTCGCTCAGCAAGCAGAAGTTTGCCACACGAGGGAGAACGATAAATTATCTACGAGAAAAGTGCTCCCTGGACCGAACGTGAAAGTTGTTTTCCATCATACGGCTCCGTAACTCTACTCTCTCGGATTATATATCCAAAAGGTCCGCTCTCAGCCATTCCACACGCTGTCTAGCAGAGCAGGCGGTTTGACGCGTTTGAAGTGGCCGTAGTAGATGCCAAACCTGCTGCTCAGTCAGTATGGGCGCAGCAGCTACATGGACCCCTCCCTTCCGTTGTTGCCAGCGCTTTCCCGGGCCGGCCAATATGGGATTCTTCCTTATAATATAAAGAGAAAGCTTCAGCACTTCGCAGAGCGGAGGGAGGCCGAAGGCCTTCAGGGTCTTCAGCCAGCCCTGGATAAATAAGGATATCCAGTGCAGCGGGGGGGGGGTGGGTCAATAACGGGGATATATCTCGTAATCCCTCCCTCGGGAAGCGTTTTCCCTTCGCCCTTCAGATCACACTGCAGGCCACCTCCTTTCTTCTTCAATGGAAAAGAAATCTTTTTTATTTATTACTTACCTGAGTTAGAAGGTAAGGATCTTACCTGAGCGCGTTCTAAGGTGTTGTGTCCTCTCCTTATAATATCCTTCTAGCGCGAACTAGGGCAGTCGTTAGTGGCTGAGTTAGCGTGGTACAGCACTGAGTGAGACAAATATATCCCTCCAGACAAGTCCAGGGAGGTCCTTTAATAGCCCCAGGGAAATCTTTTCATGGCCCCAGTCTTTGAATGGCCCATACTTGACGAATGAAGACCTTCACTGTATCAAATTTGAGGAGCGTTAAGCCCTTTCTCGCATCGGGGAAGGAGCGAGGTTAACGCTCTACAACTCGCCCCTGGTGTACACGGGTGATAAATAGCAGCAAGGCCCTCCCTCCCATTCGGGAAAGGCGGACCTATTTTATACAGTGCAAGGTCTTCTGGGTTGGGATAACCCACCCTTCTAGCTAGCTCAGGTAAGACCTTTCAGGACCTATAGATCTCCCGTTTTCATCCGAGCGAGAAAGGGAGGGATAACCTTTGGCGGGCGGTTAGGGCCTATACCTGCCTGGCGCTGGTGGCTTTATTCGTTCAAAACGGAGCATTCATTATTGGAAGGGTCACTGGCGGCTAGCTACGTACGCTATTTTGGTCTTAATCCTGCGGGCAAAGCAGCAGTGTCCAACGAGCGAGAGGCGAAGCAGGAAGCGCCTCGCTGCCTTTCCCTGGCTGGTGTTGCAAGCCCACTTTTTCACGGGCCTGGCTGGGGAAGAGAAGGTCCTGAAAGGTCTTACTTACCTGCCTGAGCTAGAAGGGTTGGGCTTTTCTCCGGGAGAATAAGATTAGCAAAGCGAGAGGGAAGGGGGGAGGGAAAGAGGGAAGGGGAGCAGCATTTGGGAACGCTATGCGTTCTTTCGGACGGATAATAAAACGTTCCATTCGGAAGGCTGCGTATTCGATCTTTTTTCTATCCGTCCCGTCCGGGGCGGGGATAGAAACGAACTATTCGTGATACATATATCTATCCTTAGATAGATCTGGAGATAAATAATATGGATATATAGAATCTCTATATGCCTAGAGATATCTTCTATCGACATACGTATATGATTAAACATATATATATATATGCATAATGATAGGCATGCAATAATTATCATCTATTCAGTGAGTTATTTTCGTCAGATAGATCCGTCCGGATGCGCTTTGCTTTTTTATCCTCCTTTCTAGGTAGGTAGGGATGGAGCCCCCTATTTATTTTATTTTATTTATAGGAAGGAAAGGAATTGATCATATTCGAGGTTATACCCTTCCCTTCCCTCCCGAGCCGAGGGGCAGCCTCCCCCACAAGCACCTACCCCTCTCCACTTTCGCTTGGCCCCATACGTATTGGAATGAATTGGAATGAAAAGGCCCTATTGAATTGAATGGATGAAGGGACGCGGTCTTGCTTGGCGCGAAGCGCTGGCTGCTGGGGAGGTGTTTTCGGGGGTACTAAAGGTCCTCAGACTTCCAGCCGGGGTTTTCTTCTGGGGAATCTAGTTGTTCACCGTTGGATCTCGCCGATACAGCCCCTATGGTTTCCGTTATCGGGATATCCTTTTTTCCATTGTTCCCAGAGAGTTGTTGGGTAATCAGCTCCCATGCTGCAAGCAGTAATCATTTCGAATCTGAACCTTGTCGCTCTTTCCTCGTCGACGGGCAGGAGGCACACCAGCCAGCAGCGAGCGTTCGCTAAGCGTGATTCCACTGTGTTTGCACTTAACTGGGTGGACGGTTGACCGGGAGAGAACTTCGATTCGCCCGGCCAGCAGGCGGCGTGCTTATCTTGTGTGACAACACTATGGAGCGAGCGGCTCTTCTCGGCGGGCGGCTGTGTGACAACACTATGGAGGGAGGGATAAAGCGACGCTTTCGTGTAACATGCTATGGTCTCAACGCCCTTACGAGGTAGTGATGAGTCTCACGCGCTCTCGGATAAGCCAGCCCTCTTTCCAGCCAGTAGGATTGGCCGCAATCTGTCGGCAGCGGTACCACCCATAGGCGGCCGTCCTACAGCCGCCCGAAAAGGAACTGCAGTGATCTTGAATAAAGATCCTACAGCGATAAAGAGAATCCCCAAAAAAATACCACCAGATCGAGCACCGAACGAAGTGATTTCATATCCGGTCAAAATCTCGGCTAATTGATCGAAGTGGGTAACTCCAGTAGACCCATAGATCATGGAACAAATGGGGTAGGCCACCACACTATACGTATAGACGTTAACCCCCCCCCGTAACCGTACGTGCGACTCTCACCGCATACGGCTCGCACAGATACTCCGAAATCCCACTCCCACCCCTAGTATTCGAGGCCCCCCCCACCTCGCCATTTTTCTTCCACCTCCCAATCCTCCATCCAATAGAACTTGCGTTCCCCGTCCCCCACCTCCTTTAAAAGATAGAAAGTACTGAAAGGCGGTAAGTAAGGTCGGTCCTGCCCTTCTAACGATAACGAAGGTCCTGAAAGGTCTTGAGCGCGCTTCTATATCTCTTCTATCTGATTTATTCCCCTCAAAGAGCGCTTCTTTGGAAGCGTCCTTCCCTCTCAATGCCCTCTAATCCATCCGATGCATTCTTTCCGATACAGTAGGCATTAAACCTTTCACACCGCACAAAATTCCCCTCAATCGATCAATCACTCAGGACTGACTGACACTCAGGGCGGACTGATTTCAAAGTCCATTTCTTCATTCTTATGTCATAACACTAGATTCGGTGTGAGTCGAAGGGTGAAACTCTGTAGCCTTTCTAGTATACTGACGCCGGTGACCTACCTCGTAGAAGTACTTTGGGCGGCGTTTTCACTAAACAAGACACTTCATTCTCCTTCGACTGACGCCCGATCTTCCGGTCATTCATTATCTACGTAATTACGCAATCGAAGAATTTAGAAAAGAATTGATCGGTGCGTAAAGCAGGCTCGTCCCGCAGAGGGTGAGGGACGTTAAGTGACTCGCTCGACCAAAGAGAGAGCGAGGATGCGCAAGCAGGCTCGACCGTTATGGGAGAGGAATTGACTTTCATTATATATGTAATTACGCTAAGGTAAGGCGTTAGAAAGAAAGTCCGGTTATGTCTCTAGCCTTTTTATCTGCCGCCTGCCTCTTACGCTTCTGGGTCAACCGCTGGTTGTTTATACTGACCTGCTTGCTTTCGTGTGGGTAAGAACCTTCCAGTCCTGCTTGCGTTTGATTGATTGACGGCCAACATATTTTAGTCCCTATCGGGGACGTGGTGGGGGGGGAAATAGAAAACTTACCTTCGACCTTCTCTGGGTGATCTCACTGTGGAGGCGAGGGGGAAATGGCTGTTTCGTGAGGTGTTTCGAGGGGGTCGATATAAGATCAGGAGTTCGATAGAGGTAAGGCAAGCAGCAAGCAGCCGGGTTCAACAACAAAGTTTTGTAATGAGTTAAAGGTCAAGAAAACAGGATAGCAGGCACTAATAAGGTAAAGGCTATTCGTCTCAAGCAGTAGGTAAGATTGAATCGTATCCGGCCAGGCAACGCTCGGAACAATAGTTATTATCCAGCAGCATATATAAAGCCAGAACCCATTTATTTAAGGAATACGTAGGGGAGACATGTTATTCACCCTTTCATCCCCTAGCCTTTCCCTTGGTACCAAACTACCAACTCCCACCTGCAAGAACGAACTAGACCTGTAGCCTTATACATTGAATTAATAACTTAGTTTGGACTGCTCTTACTATTTACCCTTTTCTTATCAGGTCAGGACCGGTTCATACAACCTTACCCTTCCTCTTACTCCCTTCAACCCTAGTTGATGGAGTTATGCCCCGGGTACCCCTCAGCCAAGAATCAAAGTAGGGTAGGCACTATTAGAACCCCCTACCTTGTTGGTTCCACACAATTTACCCAAGAACTAGCACTTGCCTTCTACCCACCCGCTTAACCTTACGACTTATCTCACTTGAAGAATGAATGCCCCACACTTACTCGTCGTATGGACAGCTTACAATAAAGCAGCTTCTGGACGAGCTTCCAGACAGCATGAACAGACAGACTGACCCGCCATCACACTTGCTGACAGATGGATCTAGGTAACACTATTACCACTTGGATTTCAGAGGAGGGAGCCTTTACGATACGATGATGATTCATCCATTAGAACCCATAAAACCCACTGCATTCTAGGAATAGACCTACCCGCCTGAAGAACTAGACCGGTTATCCCTAGACCTCTTGAGGAATTAATGCACTTAGTGTAGTGAGTCGGGACTGCTATGAACCCTTTTCTTTGAAGTACCGGATTGATGGGACGGAAGGAGGAGGTGAGGTGATCGGACGGAAGGGAAAGGAAGGAGCACCGGAACTGGTCCAACAGAAACGGGATGGCTTGCTTGCGAGGAGGCTAGACCGTGACGCTAGAACGTGTGGATAGACGACTACATCCAACAATTCTGCTTCGCTCGACTAACCCAACCACCGATCCTTCGGCCCGACTGCCTGCTGATCTCTATCTTGCTCCCTTCGAACTGATTCCGTCTTTCTATTGCTGCCCGTCTCTTCTCTCTTTCCCTGAGATCTTCTATCTTGCTACCTGCCTGACCTCTCTCGCTTGATACCCGTTGATCTCGATTGATACCCGTCGACCTCTTCTTGTGAACTTCCGATGAAGAACTTGACACCGACGGACGGATGGACAGACGGATTGCTTGATGCCTGGCTAGAACGTGACGCTAGAACGTGAGGCTAGACCTGACAATCCGAGGCGAGACCAACCCGGCGATTATGCTTTGCGAAACAAGACCAACGAATCCACCATACGCATTGACCTGGCTTGACATCCCACCCATTGTCATCGAAACACGAAATGATATAGATTGATATGAGTTCCCCCATGTTGTCAACGAACGGGTTAGTTCCTCCATAAAATCACGGAATGAAATAGATTTAGTTTCCCCATATGCCGCGGAGGGAAATATTGATTTAGTTCTCCTTGCCCTCGGATGAAAGTAACTTTGGATGGTCGGATGCTCCTTCACTAAACTCTCCAGCCTTCACCCCCGGTAGCTAGCTCCTCGTTAGGCTCCATCCCCCACCCCCGGATAACGTTAACTTCCTCTAGGCTATCCGGGTTTCATTCCCCCCGATAATAGGTTAGGCAATCTAACTACTTGATATAGCTCCATCAACTACTTTCTCGAGTTCAACGAAGTTAGGCTAGGGTGGGAGGACAGGAGATCCCCCAGGCCCCCGGGAGGTCTATAATTGTAGTCGGTAGATTAGCCGAGAGGTAGAAACGTCTAGCTTCCCACCGCTCCATCGGGGCTACCCCCGGTTAGGCTTATATTTTGTTTGGATGGTCCTTCCGTATAGAGATTAGAACAGTTCGTTGCTAGGGCCTCCTGAACCGGGGGTGAGTACAGGTAATGCATGAAAGCATGCTCAACACACCCCCTGAATGAACCATGATCTCATTCTTGCCTATCCGAGGGTATCCTTCTTGCCTCAACCAGTATTGAAACTACGAACAATCCAATGAAGGAGAGCTAGCAGAGAGAAAGCTAGAGTTTAGTTAACTACTTTATTCCTTCTTCCTTCCTGCTGATTTAACGAGGGAGGCCACCACCGGGTCCTCGAACAAAGAAGTTCCCGCCTGGACAATCCTAGAAAGATTAGTCCCTTCCTTCCCGTGTTAACTTCTCTGTAGAAAGTTAGGATTAATGTTATACCGGTTGAACTCCTTTCCGTTCCCTATCTAGAAAGCACCCACCGCTTCGCGCCTTTTCACCCCCTCCTGCCCTAGGGCAAGAATGAAAGCATGCTCATCCATCCAAATTAGTTCTAGTCGGAGTGGAATACAGATTGATGTTTCCATCCTTCACTCCCGGTTAAGAGGAGTTAGCCGGTGAGGTAGATTAGTTGAGGGCTAGAACTCCCTGCCTCCTTGAGCTGTTAACGAGGAGAATTAACGAGGTTGGGGGACAAGACAGTTCTGTCTAGTTTGGCTAGATAGTAAAACTATACTCCATCAACTAGTTGTAAGGGATCAAGACATCTTTAACCCCCGGTTGGATCTAGTTATCCATCAACTATAGTTAGGGGGTCCGATTGAACCTGCTGATTGAACCTTCCTTCCGGAAAGAATGTTGCTTTATTGCCTCCGGCTGGTCATCCTCAACTCGTTAATTAGGCCATCCATCCAGTTCTTCAACTACTATAACTGGACAGGGGTGCTCCATAGGTAGGAGCGGTAGCTGGAGCTATCTCTCTTGCCTCCCACCTTAGGTCCGGTTAAACTAATGGATGGTCCGGTCCCTCCTCTTCAGAGCCGAACTTCGTCTTGGGGTGCGCCCCCAACAGTTGTTCCAACCAGCCAGCTTGCCTGTAGGCGGGTGGTAACGATGGATGGATAAAGCTATGGGTGGGATGGCAGTCCAGCTAAAAAACTATTTCGTTGAGGCGGGAACAGCCAACAGAAAAGAAAATGGATGGTCCGTATATTGAAACTCATTAGCATAGTTTACCGAGCCACCCACCCTCAGATGGAAGTTCAGGATGGCCTTTTGATTTATCTGGGCTTGCCTGTGGGAGGATAGGAGCGGAGAAAGACTAATCCTTATAGCAGGCAGGAGCTTCCCACACCCTCGCTCGGTGGCGGGCAACTTATCTTTGGGCCCCAGGGGTGAAGAATTACAACCTGTAGAGTAAGTATCCCTATCCTATCCAATGGAGTCGCGTTCACTCAACTATGCAGAGTCCTGGTCTAACCCCAACCCGGGGAGTCGAACCGGGGGTGTAATCCAGGGAGGCAGGGATACTTAATGCCCATTAGAAACTAAGTGGGGGAGCCGAACAGGGGGTGCTTTCCTTCCCTCACCCTTGGTGGCCATATTATTGCTATCTTCCTAAGGTCGTTTGGTTTAGCTATGGCCCGATATAACGTATGTCAAGCACTCCGTCCCTCGGATGGATACTTTCTTGAACTCCCGGGAGGATAAATATAACTAGTCTTTCCACATCGGATGGATCGGTCGGAAATAAAGAACAATTGAACAATCCGACCCACCTTCTGTTAGCAGGCCCTTGAGAACAGGCCAATCCAACTTCTCTTCCCATGCGAGCACCAACCGGGGGTGTACTCAATTAGGGTTCCGGACAATCCTACCTCGTTTACAGCTATGTGGGTGGGGATAGTTCAACTACAGCTATGTGGGAAACTACAGCATTCACCACTGGTCCAGCGATATTGCCTGGGGCTTCAGTTAGACCTCCCTCGTTGAGCTCCAACTAATTACCGAGTTTCGGCCACCCTTCAACTCCAGGAGCAACTTTGGGTCGGTTTTACAGTCATATGCGGAGGGAAAATGTGGCCTATCAAGATTGTCCCAAAGGGAAAAAGGAATGGGCTCGTTTTCCAGTCATATGGGAGGCAATAGAGGATCAACGAGCACCAGGGGGTGGTAACCCCTCCATCCTCACCCCCGGTGGCACCCCCGGTGTGGGAGGAGCCCCGGTGGAAAACTCTAGCTGCTGGGTTGGGAGGGATAATTGTTGGGTGGGAAGCTATAGTGAAGGGTAGTCCTGGTTGGAAAATGAGAAGTTGCCACCGAGGGTGTGGGAAGGGTGGCTGGGAGGGAGGCTGAATAAGTTCTCGATGGGAGGGAAGGAAGGTAGCTCGAGAGGAGGCAAGATCCAAAGTTTCTATCCGGAAGTCAGGTTCAATCAGCACCCCCGCATTGTTCGGGGGCTCCTACTAATAACCGGAAGGAAGGTTGGCCCCAAGACAAAGATAATATCAATTTGCTGTCCAGTTCAACTAAAGCAAATAGCTATGCTAGAATTCCAATGGGAGGACCTTCATTCAACTATCCACAAATAGGGCTTTAAAGGAGGTGAAAAGCAAAATATTGTATCAGGTTCAAAATGGCGTTTCCAGGTCAAATGTGAATCTAATTGTTTTATAACGTGTTCGTCTTCGTGTTCCCCATCCTTCTGCACCACCAGCCAGCGAGCAAGCAGCATTAGATAACTCTCTATCTCGGTCCACCTTTGCACTACACAATTTCCCATCTTCGTTGTTTTGGGCCAATACCTTTTCAGTGACCAGACGCCACCTTTTATTATTGAATTTACCATCAATGCTTTCATGCTCGTGATCCGGATAGAATAGACATGCCACCTTTCTTTCTTTCATTTACCAGTTCTAAGAAGGCCAGGTTGTTCAGATTCTCTATCATCTGGACTATTACCACCACCACCACCAGAGGCTGTCTTTTATCTAGCGAATTTCCCACCCGCCGAGACTAGGTCAGATAGGTTAGCCCTTCAGAGAGTCTCTTAGTCCATTACTTTGATCCGAGTGAATACCATCTGCTGTAGAGACAGAACTTCTAGACAAGTCTCAGTTCGGAGAGGAAGAGCTCTTCGGAAACCAAGCATTAAGAGACAAGCTTAGTCCCGCCTGGAGCCCTATTATTATGGACACTAGCTTTAGTCTTCTTGTCCAGCAGAGAAACAAGCCTTATTCGTGGGAGAATGGAAGACAAGCTTGGCTCGAAGAAGGATGGGTGAGGGATGGAACTAATCAAGAGCGAGCGAATCGGATAGGGTAGCCCCCCCTATGGTTGGTTCACCTATCTGCTTATGGGAGAGCTCTAATAGTGTAAGGGATGGAAGCAAATAGGGCGAGATTTTTATTATTCAAGATGGGGCAACAAACACCATTCTGAACTGTCATTCGATTGAGACATACAGGATGATATACCAAAGCGCTTGCTATCGACAACGGATATCTCTCTGCTACGGGATCACACAAACAGACTGGGGATCGAATCTGCTACGACCTCACTTTAGTGCTTGGCTGTAGAGAGAGAACCACCTACCCGTTACACTTGTGACACCCACCCTTTCTTGGTAGTAGATAGAGAGCATCCAGTTATAGATACCCTGTACCCTGTTAGATCAAGAGAGAGCATCCAGGTTGTGACGTCCATCCCACAGTCCAGCCCACAGTCCAGTCCCCCCACCACAGTTTCTTGGCAAGATAGAGCATCCAGTTATAGAGAAGGACCCAGTAGCACTTGGTAGTAGATAGAGAGAAGACAGGTCAGACAGTAAACGCCCTCAGCATCAGTGTGGGCAGTAGAGAGAGAGAAGGCAGGGCAGGCAGTTCACGCACAATCGATATACCTGTTCCCGTGGCTTTTTCTATCGATGCTGATAGGTAGGACCAATCAATCGTTCATGGATCAGAAGTTGGATAGAACGTCCTTCAATTGCCTGAGAAGCGTAAAGCCTTTATCTTACAAAAAGCACCAGGTGGATGGGGATAATTGTCTTACCCTTTTCTTAACCACAGGACGCCTATCTTGGTAGCTGATTCCTGTTGCCCGTGGGAGCGCCTATCCCAGATTGGGCTGTAGTCCGCTGCACCATCCGGCCAGCCTAAGGTCAGAAAACTAATAAGTAAATAGCCTTGCTTACAGAGTTTGAAGAGCCCTGGTTACACAGCCCTGGTTAAAGAGGGGCGCTGGTGAAAGAATGAGGCCTAAATAGGAGCGAGAAGCCACTCACCCGACCATAGAAGGGTGGGGAGCGCTTTTTCAAATAAATAGGAGGAGCCCTAAAGATAGAAGCCCTTTTTAAACAGCCCTGTAGAAATATTGCACCAATTGCTTGAGCCAGGCACAACAACTGTTTTTCCGAGCTTCGTTGTAGAGAGAAAATCACCAGTTTTTCCGAGCTTCGACGTAGAAGGAAAAGACTCAGTTTTTCCGAGCT
>Ga0213499_10000008_pt1 | contig 33027 bp, 20 predicted proteins | sample Redfir_Yose_1_Me_FD_150980 | JGI IMG/M metagenome (GOLD analysis project Ga0213499, IMG submission 150980) | Leaf-associated microbial communities from Abies magnifica in Yosemite National Park, California, United States - Redfir_Yose_1 | ecosystem: Host-associated > Plants > Phyllosphere >...
AACGGCTCCGCCATTCCACCGATCCACATCTCGTTCACCTCCTTTCTTCAGAAACATGATCCTACAATACCACCGAACCAGAGACATGATCCTTCAAACCAGATTGCTAGATTGAGCTCTCCGAAGCTGTCCCGCTGTCTTTCCTTCTTTCCGGGGCTTGACTGCTTTAATGCTTAACTGAACCCATCTATTTTCTTCTGTACGGTGGGGCCGTCAACAGTATAAAGGGGAGTCGGGCTTCTCTGTTCATGCTTTATAGATCTCGACCTACCAGAACTGCACCTACCTGTTGATCTTGGCCTACCGAATCCAGCCAGTCCTCTATTTATTTCGACCTACCTATTGATAGGGAGTAAGCGCAATAAATATAAGGAGAAGTCCCTATCAACCTGACCCGGCCCGCATATTTTTATCTCCCTACTTATTTCTTTATTTCCGGAACTCTTGTCATGGGAAGGAAACCTATAAATGCCTTTTAAGGGAGGGAAGGTGGTGTTACCTTTACCCCCTACCTAAATGTACTCGACCTATAACCTTATTAATTACTTATTTCCTGGCATATTATATATGCCATAACGAAAGCCGTTCTCATCTATATTGCATTGGAATAAAGTTAGAATGCCTTGATAGCCTTTAAGCAGGCAGAGGGAGGGGCTGGCTTATACTCTCAAGATCTCTTCGTTTGGGCTGAAGTAAGATTGAAAAGAACCTTAAGAGAAAGTGTAAGCTCCCCACTCTTTATTTCTTCAATCTAAGCTAAGAAAATGAGTAAATAGTATCTTCCTTCTCAATTAATGCGTATATAGATAGGTGGCTCTGTCCATCCATCCCACCCATATAGGGAACTTAGGTTTGTTTGAACGCGTCCCATCATTTCTTCACTCGTAATTCCCCTTTCCTCTATTTTCGCATTTCTTCGCTTGCTTTCATTTCTTCACTTTCCCACTCTATATCATATATAATGGACATATCCTTTTTTCCTCTTTCGGACTTGCCTGGTGGTGTCGTCTTATTCTTCGCCCTATTATTCTTATTCTTCTCTTATTAAAATGCGCACGCATTTGGTTTTTGGGATTCACGGACCAACCGGCATGGCTTTTATATCTTGCTTGAAGCGATTGCCCCTCCCCTCTTAGATCCCCGTTGAAGCGCGATGATCCGACAGCAGCAAAATTGGATCTATTGCCATAATCCCCGTATTTCGGCTAGCTTTGTTGTTTCCCTATCGAGTCGTCCCCGAAATTGGATCTCTTGGTATAAACCCCTTATTTTGGACAGCAAGTGCTTTCACTAAGGTAAGGAAGGTCAGGGTACGCCTACATTTCCAGCTACTGGACGCCCACTTCCGTTAGTAAATTTACCACTTTCATTGGACCAGTCTATCATCTAGAGTAAAATCAGATTCAAGTAAGGAGGGCGGGGGTCAGGAAACATTAAGGAAGTAAGGTCACCAGGAAAAGGGATAACCTCGTTTGTGTAGTACCTATCAATAAGAAATCTGCTTGCCTAATAACACCTGCGCCAGGGCAAGGAGAAACTAACTTGCTTTTCCATCTGCTTTTATATCCATCCGGGAGTTTCCATCCTTCCTTTTTTATATCCATCCGGGAGTTTCCATCCTTCCTTGGTTGCCCATCTCTTCGATCGAGCATCAAGCTAGCCATCCAATGCCAGAGCATCAATCCTTTCTTCGCTTCAATAAAATCAATTCAGAACCCGTGGGCTCGGAGGAGGAGACTCAGACGAACACTACTCAGGCAAGGTTTTCTGGGCCATCAATACCAGCCAGAGAAGTCTTTCCTTGCTTTCCTAATGTCAAGCAAGCGGGAAACTTTAAAAGGTCTGGTAAAACCATATAAGGATAAGGTAAAGCGACAGAACCTCAAGGCCGCAGTCCCACATAACTGGAATGGAATGACAATAAGGGCTTACCCCTACGGAACAATAGTTACAGCGCTTACCCTGAACACATATGTTCCTACCTGGAATGGATGCAATGAATGACGAAAAAGCGTTACATATGTTAATTCACTTGAGGATCCGCCCAGACATAATAGCCCATAAGCACCAGTCATTGCTATAAGATCAGTGCCAGTCATAGCCCATAACAGCCATACATATATCCCCCACATAGCATCCATACATATCCACAGCCCATAGCAGCACATCTCCCCATACAAGCCATACATAGCTTATTTCGTACCCCCCCATAGGAACATCTTTATTATAGCGTAGAAAATACTATAACTAAATAACAGGCGCGTGGCGCGTTACTATACCTGATCGATTTAGATATTATACGTATCTCCCCAAGCCCAGCCGGGTAGGGCCTGCCTCTAAAAGGAACACTTCACCAAACAAGTGTGGCCACTTACTTCAAATAGGGGGGGGAGGACCAGTTTGAAACCACGGCTAGCTTATCTCCTTGCCCCGCATTACATTCATTATAGGGACGGAATAGGGACGGACTCTTCGCATGTGGTTGGGCACTTGAAACCGGATGAAAAAGGAAGGCCTCTGATATACGGCCTTCAAAGTAACATAATGCACTTATATCCCTCCCTGGACAGAGTGGCTCGTTCCCCGCCAACCCCGCTCCCAATTCAAGTAGTAGGAGTCTGCCTTCGCTTATATCCCTGGCCGATCAGCGGATATATGTATCTAACCCCAATTCAAGTAGCTTTACGTGGAAATAAACTCAGCAGGCGAAGATTGGATGTATGTACCCAGTAAGTATAGTTAACGGTATCCCCCGATAGGTATAAGATCTTGATGGAGCTGGAGCTGTCTTTATAAGCCCTTTCTACCTACCGGTATCATATAAATGAAATAAAAGGGGATTTTACGTAACACAGGTACGGACGGGAATTGCTCTTTAGGTAACCTCATTATATATGAGATTCCGCATTATTTCCGATCCTCAGTTGACCACCACCCTTAGGAGCAAAGCTAGCACCAATAGTAAGACTGGAAGAACAAAACAAACTGACACAGGTACTAGCACTGCATGGATTGATTGATGGATAGATACCGGATGAAACAAGTTTCACAGGTTGGGACAGAGCTAGGCAGGCAGGAATAATATATCTAAAGGTCTAATTCTCAATGACTAGCTTTTTTCACCTTACCTATCGCTTTACAGCTGCTCAATTGCTATGGCCCATTAGCAGCTTCTCAGCGCACGAACCATAAATAGCAAGAGCGAAGGCAGAGCCAGATGCAGATCCTACAAGGACAGGTACACCAGTTGATTAAGCTGTTGACTAAGTGGATCTCGATCAAGCAAATGATTATTATGATGATCCACTTTCAGAGTAGTCATAGCCATCATAAGCAACATCAGAGCCAGACCAATAACTAGTAGATCCATCACCAGTAGCAGGAAAGGCAGGAGCAAGAGCAAGGGAATCAAAAAATAGGTTACTGCTGGGATATAAGGTAAAAAGGTTGTCCCTTAACACAACCCTTCTGATAGAAACATTCTGGATTGTCGGGATAATGGCGAAGTCCCAAAGGAGCCCCTGAATCCCCTTTATTGAGTCAGATGGCCAAGAAAAGTCAATTAACTTCCTTCCCAGCCTTTTTGATGTTTTCATTCCGCTTCCATCCCAAAGAATAAATATGGATCTTGTAAACATTTGAATGCATGCAATGTGTTGGTTAATACTTTTGTAGATCGTGTCGTGTTAAATCATTAACCTTATATACTTTATTGGAGATAGTGAGGAGGTATATGATAATGTTTACTCTGACTAGTAATATGATGAATCTTGTTTAGGCTACTATATGTTATGCATTTACTTTTGTTGTACCATCTGTGCTGCTTATTTATACTTATACTGGTCCACCTGGGACATTGATGAGCACTATCAGATATTGTCTACAGATTACGAGGGAGGCACTGGTAAGCCTCTTACATTCTCCGGATCAGTCAGATATGTTGTACAGAGATCTACATCTTCATCCCCTCGCCATCAGCTCTCCATTGATATATGACACAGGGTGTTTTCTTCAGTGCACGTATCTCCAGGCAGTTCACATTTAACGAGGCAGTGCACGGTTATAGCTAAAGCAAGTGTGAGTCCAGTGAATGCTGTCTGGAAGGCGGTGGAAAAGCTCTATGGGAAGCCGGTGAATGCTGCGCTGCTTTTTAGGGCTAACAAAGTAGGTCTAGGTAGTCTGGTTGGTAAAGAGAAAGGGGTAGTTGGCAACAGTAAAGTAGGAAGTAGGAAGAGGGCTATTTATAGGATATGGTACCCACCACAAGTAAGATTCATTCATAAAGTGCTATCGAACGCCCGTGCAGCTCTATTGTGAAGTCCTTCTATCCATTTCCAACAAGTTAATAAGCCTCTATCTAGTCGTAGCCACGCAAACTGCGGTTAGTTCCTTACTTTCCCTGAGCTATAGAGATTATACTAGGTTAGAGGTACATTGGTCAATAGAGTTCCGAGGCTAGGTTAGGCCGGCCAATTAAGAAATATCTTCTATAGTTGGGGCTATCTCATCTCATCTCTCTCTAATAGAATGGTTTAAAGGTCCTATTTCGACCTATTTGAACAGGGACTATTTACTATGTTTGCTCCTGGGAAGACCTATTTCAACTATTGGAAAGCCTATTGGCACTACGGGTACATAGACTATTGAAACTGCTTGCTGTGAGGTACTATTGCGCAGCGTGCCTTGTTCTTTAGTTACTGTCTTTTCTACGCTATACTCAAATGGGTATATATATATGTATATAACAAGTTGTTGTAATATTGTTATTAGTGTGATGACTTGTGGTAAGGGTAATATGCTAGTGTGGTGATGAAGGCTTATGGCTTGTGGGCTTGGTTATACTTCTGGTTGGTGGTTAGCCCCTTCCTGGTGTGTTGGTGGCTCCGGTATAGTGACTCATACAGCTTCACCTCCTCATTGGGATCCAATCAAGAAAATCACTCAATATCGCACCTGGCCCGATTCGGGGGTATAAAATGAAAGGCAGAAGCGAAGCGTTCCGAGTTCATGGTGCCTTCAGTGTTGGCTATGGGGGAGGGGTAAAGGTTACAGCCTTTGGTGTAGTGCTGCTCCACTCCAACTTAGGTGAATTCACTCTCTCGTCTGTTGTCAACTTGGCTCAACCTCTGCACCTTGCCCTAAGAGTAAAAGCAATAAATTCCTTTCATGACCCCAGGGAAGTGGCCCCGGAGGGAAGTATCTTAATAGCCCACCCTTATTCTTTCATATCATCAGCACCTTCACTGCTGTATCAAGCCTATAACGAACTAAAGTAATAGTCTTTGAATGGCTCTAGGCTTTTCATGGCCCATATTTATATTATCATCTCATCAGCTAGATGTATAGGCGGATAGCTGAATAGCTCCTAAGATTAATTGACTGGAGGCAGCTGGATACTTACTAACTTATCTATGCCATGCTACCTGCCCCTACTCTCTATAGGTGGCTCACCTGCGTTGTGAGAAGAGTGGGAGCCCCTGCTGTGGCTATGTCTATTTGCCTTTCCCCAATAAGCTATGGCTACGCCGCCTATAGATAGCTCCAGAATCAGACAACTTGGTGTCAATGGCTATAGAGAGCTACTACGTCTATTTTGTCCAATAATCATCCTACTCGGAGAATCAAACACTATATGTCAAAACATGAGTCACTCCAGCTCTTCCGTCTCCCGTCGTACTTCTTCGAATTCATTCGCCATGGGGCTGGATTTCTTTGCCTTCATTGACCCCGCCCCTTTGAGTCGAGGAGCCCCAGTGTTGCTTTTACTTCTAGATGCGAGGAATAACCAAACCATTGAGTAAAGACTGGCTAATAGGAACTAACCGGTCATTAATTAGGCCAAATGCCCGGGGCCCACAGTTTAATCTTATTTCGCTCATGATGTTATGCAGGAACAACGGGTTATTGTTCCAGCCTGTGCGTTAGCCTCCAACTCTAGTTGGTTAGCTTAGCCCTCCGGGGGTTTAGAATAAAACAAGCTTGGACAGTTGCAGCTCCCCCTCCCTATATAGAGTAGGGCTTTTATCTTTCTTTTTTACTCATTGGTCTTACTCACTCACAGGGCCAAGCATGACGGTGAAGAAAAAATGGTTGCGGAGACTTCTCCTTTTACTGGGCTGTCCCTGTTAGAATGCAACGAGATAAATACCCCTATTAGTGTCTCTTATTTAGCGTAGATAATAGGTAATGGCTGCTTCGAAGCAGTAATGCCTGCATTTGGTTGGTGCCCCTGGACTAATAGTCTTCCCAACCTTGCGTCTTTTCGTTGCCACCTTACGGGAAAGCTCCTATTCTGCAGTTAATTGCACAAATAACCTACTCAAATGCATAAGCCAGCTTTTCATGGAAAGGCTCCCCAAATAGATAGATAGGGGCATTGGCTATCAATATATATTATAGATATAATTAGATTTATTCTATATGCTCTGTACTCTTTCTAACCATTAATTCAATGATTCCTGGGAAAGGAAGGGGGAGTAGGCAAAGCTAGAGAGGTATTAGTGCACCGCTAGCTACGAACTGGCAAGGGGATCAATATTATGACTTAGGCCGAGATCTTCAGCTGGATTGCAAGACTGTAACTAAAAGGACGAGGTTGGGGTCGTATCGAATCCCTTTCCTCTATTCAGCATCATGCGGGTAGGTGAGTATCTTTGTTTTCGTCTCTCCGATTAGTAATTGCAGAGCCAGCTCAGGTAAAACCAGGTCCTGAAAGACTATTTGTTCCCCTGAAAGAGAGAGCGAAGGTAAGGTTCTTATAAACCCTTCGAACGCTACGTCAACCCTACAGATATGATCTTCTTATAAACCCTGCTATTTTGAACTCGCGAAGTCAACCCAGGATGGACCAGGGAGGTCTTTCAATGTCCCCAAATTGCTCCGCCTTGAAGTGTTTCTTTAACGACGTATTTACTTTTTTAATTTCGGTAACTAGAGAGAGAATAAAGAGAAGACACCACTCCTTATGGTCGTCTTTAGGTAGGCTCTTAATATACTTAGGATCTAATCTATTGTAAGGCACTTTATTTTGCCCCGCGAGCTCGTATCATGCATGTGGATAGCATAAAGATGAGGTACGAAGTCGCTCCCGGGAGAGGGCTACACAACCTCCATTTTGGTCTTTACCCTTCCCAGCCGCCGTACGGCCAAAGCCCAAATCATCCGCGTTATGGGGGTTCATAACCTTCCCGGTGCGCAAGCGGTTCGTGAAAGGGCGGTGATCTCCCCGGTGAACTCCGTTCACGAATTACGAAATTATTCTACGATTCGAACACGCTCTCGATTCCTTCGCTTACGCCTGGTATTTCATTCCTTCAAATAAACCTGTGTTACCCCTTCGCAAGGTTTATTGTGACTTCCAGCCATAGAAGTTTACGTTACCTTACCAGTGACATGAACAAAGAGCCTGAGTCTTCCCTCTCGCCACCAAGAACAGGTCGATCTCGAATCGAGTAGCGGCTTAGATAAAGAGCCAGCAATCTCCCTCACTTGGCCCCGCCAGCTTCATTTTCATCTGTCCTTTCCTCTCTGTCTCTTCTTTGAGGAGCCAAGTGGGAGAGTCAACACACGTACATTCTTATCGGGAGGGTTTAACTGCAGCTGTCTCTCCCTCTTTGTCGAGGAGCGAATTGGAAGCGCTGCGGGAAGACCAAGACGCATGAGCAACGACTCGTTGTGGCACGAACGCTAGCGTGGGAGGAGATAAATCAATTGACCCCCCCTTCTTCGCGTTTCTGAGGTAATTCAGAAAACGACCAGATCAACGGTAGCTGGAATCAGGTACATCTATCTCTGATCTCTGAATACAAGAATAAAATAGTATTACTAGGTGGGTCCTGGGGGGTCCTTTTTATCTGTTTTAAGGTTAAAGACACCGTATCTGCCCCAGAAACAAATAGAATTCATGCCGTCTGTATGTCTTCCGGAAAATAAATACAGCTGAACCAGACCAGTCAGCCAAGCGCGGAGTCTTCCGGTACGTCCATGGCTCAACTTGGAGGGGCATGCTTCCCCAGTCTGGCTAGAGCTATTGACGGAATCAATATTATAGCTCTCAAAAGCATATGAACACTACTGGTCCCCAATGAGCGAGTGAGTCACATTCCAACCATATTTATCGGCTCAGGTGGAAGGAAGTATAAATTGATTTAGTCGTTCGTTGACAGCCTACTCAACAAAGGTCAACCAACTGTTCAGTCTGGGAGGGGACCTGAGTAGCACTGACATATTTGCCGGTTCGATGCTCCCTTTGGGGGAATCTGTATAGCGGGTCAATTTTTTTCTGGGGCAAGGAGGTTTCTCAATGTATGAAAAAATCACGAGTTCCCCTGTCGGATGAATAATCCTTAGGAACGGTGCAGAGGAGAGCCACTGTATCCCCGGAGGGGAATACAATGGATGGACAAGCCTGGAAAGGGAGCTTGGCTAGCTAGGTCGAGTAGGCTGTAGAACGGAGCATCAAAAGTAAATTGATGGCTATAACCGACGCTAAGGATATGGGACTGGCTTCTCCCTCAGCATGGCGGGAATAACGCTTGCTTGGGTTAGCTTTCCAACTTATATTATATTTATTGGACGAGGGGAACAGGTTAGTCCACGCTGCCAATAATTTATTTTTGGGTAGGAAAGCAGTTAGTCTAGGTTAGAGCTGTCTTGCTCCTCGACGTCTTTCATTGAACATCCTTCTATGGCCACTATAACCGAAACCACCCCAAGGGGCGTGCGACTCCCAACCTTGTCCTGAATAAAAGGAAAGCATGGATGATCCAGCCTTGATGGCGAAACTACTTCAGAAGATCACTTCGTTAGGATCTGGTTAGTCCTATTGGAAGGATGATACAACCAGGGAGGACTGCTAAGTGTTATAGATGAAGGACTGCCTATTCAGTTTGATAGAGGGGATTTCATGGGCCTTACTCAGGTTTTAAAGGAGATTCAAGGGAGAAATACGGGGGAATAAGGCTTCCTTAGATAAGAATATAATCAGTAAGTTATAGGCCCCTTATTCCTGACACAAGGAATAGTCTTTATTCTCTTGGATATGACTTGGAAATGAAAGGGATAACCCTACAAAAGATTCTTGGAAATGGCCGGCCTGACAAATCCCCTTGACACTGACTGAGAGTTGTTTCTCTGAGCTGATCTTTCTTAGAGAGAGGCAGGATAAGAGCCTATTTATTCCATACCTGACAGGCAAGGTAAATATTAGCCCTCGAGCCAAGGGAGAAAAAGAAAACTAAATCTCATAAGTTCTCGACCATTGGGAAAGCCTTTATTGACTTACCTTACATATCAGCTTGTAAGAGTTTGGTAAGACCTTTCCCTAAGGGATAGACCTGATTGACTTCTTAACTGACATATATGGTTCTAATAGTTAGGTAAGAGCTGATATACCTTATTGCCTTCCTGGTCAGACAGAGAATATCACACTAGACGCACCAGAAGATGGCATTAAGATGGCCCTTAAGGGTGAAACATATAAGTGAAAGCCTGGCTATAGATGGTGACGGACTATAGAGCGGTGACTTCTTTACGTACAACGGAGCTTGTTTACTTACTTATGAGCTTGTTTCTGAGCTGTATATGATAAGGGCGGGATAAAGGGAAAGGCAGGAGGTGTTCTGCGAAGCCGGGGCCCGCTCATCGATCCTTCTATCGTAAGGGACTGGCTCTCATAAAGTCGTCAGGTTCTTGTACTGGCTCTCGTATCTGTCACTGAATAGTTTAGACTGTATCAGGAGGTGAGGTAACTGACTAATTAGATTTCTTTATTGGATAAATGAATTGGTAGAGGAAGGCGAAGCCTGACCCAATCCCTTACGCAAACTTCTGCTAGCACTCTCGCTCAAGCTATCCCTTCTGCCAATACTTCCTTCCAATAAATATAAGCTATCAGACTTGTGACTCACTAACAACTAATATAAAATCAACATTAGATCACTTTTATTACTCTTATAAGTTGGCCCTTATAGATTGTCTTCCTCTTATAGGTTCAACCCGCTATAGATGGAAGGAAGGCGAAGTCGCTGCCCGAACACAAGAAAGAAACAGAGTTTTCAAAAAGAAGAGAAGAAAACGGAAGGAAGGGTCTTACGACAAGAGAAGTTATGTTCTTCTTCTAAGGAAGGAAAGCCATACTCTAAAGAGAAAGCATGCTTGGGTTGAACTCCCTTCCTTGAACTCGATAAAGGATTATACAAATATTCCTGGGCTTCGAACTAGTTGAACTCAATATAGTTGAGTCAACCGGCAACTTTGGATGTTAGGCCGAAAGTTAGGCCTCGTTAATTAGGTTTGAATTGAGGGAGCTCCTTTCCTTCCTCCACCCACGGTCCTCGCTCGAGCTTCAACTATGGGTAGGAAGGCTCCACCTGACTTCCTTCCATCCAGTTATAATTTTCCCCCCCCTTTTATTATTTTATAAAATAATAATTATAGAGGCTTACTCAAATAGATGCTCGCACCACTACCGGACGCCACGAAAAGTCGAAGTGCTACTAGGTCCTACCCATACAGTGTACTCTTTGATCCCGGGTGGGCCCCTCTCTTACCTAAGGGAGAGGAATAGAACTTACACACGCTATATGCCCTGACGACAGGGTGTTATTAATGAGCATGCAGTGTGTGATAACAACCAGCGCGCGGCTCGATCTGCACTCCCTTTCCGGGGGGTTCGTCTCGTCACGGCCGCGGGTGACATTACTGTCTCTAATGAATAAGAAAGCGCTTGGTTTTTCCCCCCTCCCCCAACCCGACAAATTAGGTTGGAGAGTTCTCTCTCTTTCTCGACCATAAATAGGGAGAGCAGGTTTACCACTTTTATGCAATAAAACTTCCGTAGTTAATCCGGCCAGAGCACTCTCCACCTCTTCCTTCTCCAGCGCTCCGAATAAATAGCCCAAATAGGGATTCGGAATCGAGAGCAGAGCTATGTAGTATGGCTTTATTGGTAGAGCATCGTCCAGCGTCATCTGGCGTAGAAACAAATTGGTTCATTCTTATCCCGTGTTGAATAAGATCATTCCACTTTTTCCCCACCCAGTAAGCGAGCTCCTTTTTACCCGGGGCAAGCACACGGAAGCGGACCCCTACGAGGGGCAGCAGCGGCGGGTGGGGGTTGGTCCAATTGGACCATACTAGGGGGGCTTGGCCGGTGATATGCTGGGATAATATTTGAGTGCATTATCCACCTAAGCTAGTGGACAGTGGAATTGTACTATGGATTGAACGAGATCCAAGCAAGGCGAAGAAGGAATGGGATCCGAGCTGCAGGAACATGTACGTTTTGTTGTAAGGCTCGTTGCAGCCCTCTTACGTACTCCCTTGGTATTCCCTGAATCCGGTAAGAACAACCGGGCAGGGGGAGGCTATAGAGAGCATAATAACCCTAATGGAATGGAAAAACCGCGGCATTCAACGTTTTTTTATTAAAATGAATCGGGAAAATGAACCAATATATAGCTTATCTGGCCAGATCCTTAACCCCCTGGCACCGCATTTAAGCTAAAAGTGAGCGTTATAATATCTCCTTGATCGGAGGGATGGATTGCCCACTTGTAAAATTGCCCTTGAGTTGTGTACAGAAATGGTTCGGATCGTCCCCCTTTCCCCCTATATCCAAAAGGATTTATAAGTATAAACCCTAGCTTGCACCCAACCCGAAGAAGTCCAGCCGGGTGGAATGAGCACTACATGAACATGTGAATGTGCGGAAAAAAAACTTATCCAGTAGATGTTTATGGACAACTCACGACAGGCGGTTCGTGTCATTGAGCTACGGCTCATGAGTATCACGGCACCTTCCGGACCCAAAACAAATGCCAGTGTGATAAAACCGGCCGGTACCGACTAGAATTGCTTTGCGGATCAGCGGGGGTGCAACGGGCATTATTGCTTCCACTGCACGTTTCAGTCATTCAAAACGAAACCAAGAAAGCAATTTAGACCTATCACAATACCCTACCCAGATAATAGTTTTGTCATCGCATCTATGAACTAATTATATATTGCATAAATTGTTGAAAAGCTTTTGCTACTCAATCCTTCAATTATTCGAGTGCAGAAATGGAATCCAATTGACCAGTTGATCACAGCAGAGTGGAGTATTTCAACAATCTGAATTATGGGGAGTCCATCACTACTTTGGGCTCATTCATTTCCAAAGAAGATTCCTCCGCTCCTGTTGCCCCGAATGGATAAAACTAAATGAATCCGGAAAAGAAGGGGGCAGGTTTGTGCGGTATCTCCTTCTCCCGCCTTAATAATAATAATTAGTTTACACCTACTCATTCGATCTCAAAATGCAAGCGCTTCTGTTTTAGTACCCAAATTTAAGATACGCTCGTTATGCCAATGACTCCCTACTCACGCTGTTAGCTGGAAATACACTACTTCCAATTGAGAATTGAACAAATTGAACGATTTATGAGTGATAGCCTCGGCTTCCACATAACTGTATCTATAAGGCGCAGGCTGCAACCGTCTCGGATCCTTGGCGTTTGGTAATTACTCCCGATGATTCCCAGGGCAAAATCCATTTCAGAGCACCACTCCAGGGGCTTAGGGAACTGAGGGAACGCGAGTACAGAACACTTTGAGTCGATCATGAAGGCATCAGTGGGAAAGAAAGAATTCGACGAGGAAAATGGGAAATAAGCGGGCGTGGGCCTTATATAAGAATTAGTTTATAGAAGAAAAACGAACGAACAAGCAAATTCTTTCGAAATTGGACTAAGACCAATTGAAAACGGCAACACCATGATTTGTATATACATCTACAACATGTGTTTCAATGATAATTAGAATCACCGGTTTATCAAAGGTGATGTATTGAACGATTGGCCGGGGCCCTGAACGAGTGATCAGAAGGTTTGGAAGAGACTTGGAAGCACATAAATACTCATTTGCTCTGTGAGGCTGGAATCAATAGCGTATTCGGAGAGAATTAGACTAACCGGATTCCGGAACAATAATAAAAGCTCATAGCTCCGGGGTTAGTGTGGTTTAACCAGTCACCACACCCCTAGACCAAAGTCATAATTAGTGAAAAAAGGTTCTTTGCTGGAGGCACTTAGCACTTATGGCTTCGACCCAGCCCTGGATTCGTAACGATACGGTATAGTAAACCAATCAATGATCTATCCATGGGTCGAGCCCATGATATGTATTAACGGAAGAGAGTATATTATATACGATTCAACCATCATTTATATATAAGATAATGAGAGCCTATTTATTAGATACGTATTAACCACTCCCATTTCTTTGGTCCGGTGAAGATCCCTTCCAACCCCTATTGTGCACTGAAGACAAACAGGGAATAGGCAGTTCCAATGGAATATTCCGTGGCTTGCTGCCCGTTTGACAATTGAACCGGGCCAACTTGTTCATCGCGGAACGATGCTTCGGAATCATTAAGGGGAAGGGGGCCAAGCAATCATAGCATATAAGCCCGGATGGATAAAAGCTTTCTGCGGGGCATAACCTATTCCTTACTTGTGACTAACCTCCCCTGGTCCTGCTCAGCTCCCGCTCTTCCCTTCAGCAGGGCGCGTCTCGGTGAGCCTGTCCTGAGGTCCTGCCTTGAGTGAAGAAGTGAAGTTAAGAATATTAAATGGATTAAGTTTAGGCACTTGAGTGAACCAAATTAGGGGCTTTGCCCGCTTCCAACCAATCCATAGAAAAATAGATCTATCCCTACCTAACTCTCCTCCACCTTTATTGATTGAGCGGGCAGCTCTCGGTCAATCATCTCATTCTTCGGATGGGATAGGGTGTAGGCACTTTCATTCAACTGGTCGATTCTGTCAATCCTTGGGGAAAGGAGTACGCTTGGTCAGCCATGTCCCCTACGCACCCCATTGTTATTCCCATGATTCCCCGTTGCATCTATTCCCCGTGAGCAACCTCGGTTCACATCTATCTCGGGTACGGTCACTGCACTCCAATCATTGTATCTCCAATCCCTGCCTCGGTTGGTGCACCTATGGTCCTCAAGGTTGTTGATGGCCAAGAATAGGATTTCTCCTCTAGTTGCGAGGGGTACTGCTTACCACAGATTCGAGTTAGATTGCTGGTGGTAATGATGCGTGGTAAGGTCGCTGCTAACGAATGGTGGGTGCGTGGAGAATGCAATGGATTCGAGCTCCGTTTTCCTATTGGTACTTATATATATTCCTTTCACACTTCTCCCATTCCTGTTTACTTTGTTCCGCTATCTAGAGAAACCACATTGATTGAATACCGCTCGAACGGGCCTGCCTACGCACAGAGTATACCGATTATACCATAAAGTAATTGAATTGCCCTTTTAAGGCCCATACGCCTAAGAACAGTGCTACCTGCCATATATAACTTCCACCATTTCCATTGCTTTTTCCCTAGAGAGTTGACCTCGAAAGTGGATCAATTTCCTTAAAACGCGTATTTTGTACAGCTTTTTATTTTTACTATAGAATGGACCCCGAAATAGGATCTCTTTACATCAACCCCGTATTTGGGCTAGCTTTTGGCCTTTTCACCACTGCACTTTGTCTTTCTGACCGAATGAACCAGGTTCACATTCTATATCTATCATCTGGAGACGCCCACGAAGCTTTCTCAATTTACCACTTCTTTAAAGGCCACGTGAGCAAGCATTCCCTATCATATTTATAACCTACCTTTGCTAACTTAAATTCCCAGTTTGATAGGTCACGTTTAACTGTTGAAATTACCGCTTCAAGCAGCGTAGAAGAATTTCTAACCAATAGGCTGCCACCCCTGTCCCTGTTGCTTCCACCCAGCAACACTGAGATTAGCTACTAGTATATATGCACCCGGAAGCTCTTAGATGTGGAACTATAATGGATGGGCCAGATGGGGAACGTCATATCTATTGTTTGTTGGGTTATTTCGTAAAGCCTGGGGTTACGTCGACCAGCTTCTTGGGGTGAGTTCATAAAGCCTTGGGTTCGCCCAGCCCGGGGTTTATTATCCCAGCAGCACAGCCCAGCTATGACTGGCATTCCCTTCCTAGCATAAATGAAATCATGTGTCTTTCTGGTGAAGATCCTAAATGAGTGCATCGTAAGTAACGCATGATCGATCAATAAGATTTGCTTGGTAATGAATTTGGCCGTTAGATTGGGTACGCTGGGTACGAGAGCTGGGAATGCTGGGGACTAGAGCTGCAATCAAGTAAGAAAGCTAATTAGTCGTTACGGGTATGATGTGTACGTGATATGGGTAGTTTATTGGGACGTGAGATAAGGATCAAGTAAGAACTAATTAGTCTTTCTGTGAATGATGGGGACGTTATATTGGGAATGTACAGCTCGTTATATATGATCACCTGTTGAGGATCATACGTCATTCAGAGCCCATAAGCGCAGTTATAGTAAGTCATGGTCATAAACACGCTTAGCCGGTCTCATAGCAGCTGCCATAGGGTCATTGCCAATGGTCAATTCAATCTTTGCCAACTAGGCAGTGCCGGCCGATATCTAGCCCACGTGGGTAACCACATTCCCAAGGCTCCATATTTATTTCGAGGAGGTTAAAGGTTGGATACTATGCTCTAGGTCTCCTGGTGAGTTTTCCTTACTAGGTCTCCCGGCAAGGCGTAATCCATCGTGCGTGTATCTGTGCTCCTGCAGTGAATAGGGTCGGCCGACAGGCATCTTCCAATCCCGGTGGGTAACGGAGGTTCTAATCTATCCCTTCTATCGGCATCCAGTGACCGTTGGTATGGGCTCCAGGGTATCAGCTAATGGGACTCGGTACCCTCTTACTGTGACTGATGGATTATAAGCATCAATGCATAGACCGGTTGCTTATTCCCCCTTGGATGAGCTCTAAGTGAGGTAGGAACTATGTTTCCGTCTTGTCGTTAAGTGAACTGAAGCTGTAGTGCCATCGCTTGTTTCATTCTCTCATCGTGTGGACTTGGTAATGCATACTGAGGCTATTGGACTGGGGCTCAACAATTGGCACCTCTTGGTATGGGGTATGAGAAACAGTTCCCGCACATAGAACCTCCACCTGATTCCAGGGCACGTGGGAAAGAGAACAGGTAAACACCCATAGAATTTACCACCACCTTATTCCACCAGGGTACGTGGGAATGATAACTGGTAAAACTGGGCTTTTTGCTATTAATATCCTGACTGACTAACTAACTGCCTCCTCACCTGCCGTGCTAACCTGACTGACTGGGGATGAGACCGGGTAACACAAATAGAATTTCCTCCTGTTCACGTCGAACCGTTCCCGCACATAGAATAATCACCACTACTACTTCCTCCTTCCATAACCTGGGAAATAAAGAACAGCACGTAGAACGCTTCCTTTTGGGTACGAGAGATCTATGACTGGTTACGTTAAAACTCCTGGGCTTTTTGCAATGGGGACTGACCCTTAACTTACTTACTCACTGCCTTCACTCGTCCGGCGGGGTGCAAGTATCTAAAGCAATCAACCGTGAATAAAGTCATCAAAGAGAGCAGCAGGGGTACATAAAGATTACTGTGCTCTGCACGCACTCTCTTAAGCTCGTGTATTATATATGCGATTATACCAATATATTTACTCTGTGTATTTTTCTGTGTAGCAGAGTGTGCCCTGTGATTAGGCCCCTCTCTTTCGGTCAACCTTCGCAGACAACATCATAGCCCCTCGTAGTGTAATCAAGCTCTACAGCTGCTGTTATCAGGTTCGGTAAAAGAACGTTAAGCAGCTACGTTAAGCACCACCCACCAAGCAGTTCTGTCTTGTGTATTTGTTGGTGGGCAGGAACCCGGCAGGAGTATACCCAAGTAACATTCGCCCAGGTACCAGTCGTAGTCCCATTAGGTGGTATCCTATGAGGTGTACTGTTTGGTGTAGGCCCAGCCAAGTGTGTCTTTCCAAGCCAAGTAGGTGAGCTAGCCCAAGCAAAGTGTTTGAGCAGAGTAGGGGAAGTGTTAAACACTTTGCTTAATGTTTCCATATTCAACGACTAGCAACTATGCATGCAGCAGCACTGACCAGATCTTTTATGCAACGAGTATCGCAAGCCCACCGAGTATCCTCATCACCAGCAGAGAGAGGTACACAAGCAGCGGAAGATATGCTTAGATTATAGAAGGTAGCCCCTTGGAGAAAGGGGGAGGTAACCACCATAGATAGAGGTTATTGATAGAGGTCACAGAGAGAGGGGTCACTACGAATCATAGCCAGTAAAAGGAAGGAAGGAATAGCCAATCAGAGCCAGCCATTTAAGACCTTTCTAACTAACCAATCTTGTCAGAGCCGGTTATACCTCACCTATTGTGTCGGAGCTACCACAATGGACGGACTAAAAGAGTCTTCTCTTTAGGAGGCTATAGGCCGACCTAAGACTCAGGCAAGTGTAGGGCAGGTAAATAGGGCTAAGACAAGTAAGATAGGAATAAATCCATTGATTAGTGATTAGTCCCCTTGACTTATTCCTCCTCCCATTGGGTCATCACCTGCGGATTATTCCCAGTTGCACTACATCTAATTAGTAAGCTTATTACAAGGAACAAGTTAAACTTATATATGCGGTAGAGCTATTGATTGTAGACCCTCCTATGGTGGCTGCATAGCTAAATCAAGATGCTCATATGTAACCAAGAATGTCTTCTGGTTTAACCACTTAACCAATGGAGAACTTTTTTCTTTGGCTATATCCCGCTGCCCTGCACCACTAGTGAAACTTCCGGAAATGAAATAGTTCAGCAAGAAGAAAAGTCATTTATGCTTTCCGATGTGTGGACCAATCGAACCCACCCAAGTAAGGACCCGAAGGGTTAGGTATTAACTTCGTCCGAGGTAGGAAGGAAGACAAAAGACGAAGACCAAGGGAGGAGGGAGAGGTTTTGACAAAAAGCAAAAGGCTAAATGAAAAGGTATTCAAGTATGTCCCAACAACCCTAACTAACATAGATTCCACGGTTTGTGTTTATCTAAGGAATGGGGGTGTGCTAAGTAAGGATCACCCCTTTAAACAAATGGCAAAGGTAAACGTCTCCATGGCGATATTGTATATTTATGTATTTCTTTAAATATGGGTAACCTACTTCTCTTCTCCTTCTTCTCGAAGGGGGTTACCTCCTCAAATGATGGACAAGTTAAACGTATATATGCAAGTATCATCATATGTATAGAGATGGATTTCTGTAGAGATCTAGAGAGAATCGTAGAACATATCTCTCTCTGTTGGCACCTGGTAATAATGGGTGGAGAAGGAGTAAGGTTAATCGGCGGCACTCACCTCACTCACACGACTTCACTTCTGTTACTACTAGGAGAGATAGAAATCTAGCTAGATATTAATTAAATTTCCTAATTGGAGTATTATGGAACCCAGGAAGCCACACACAGTGGAGTATCCACCCCATCCGCTTTTTAATTCACTTCATTCACATCCGCAAGTAGTGAGTGGTAGGTACTAAGCTTCTCCATTGCTTGTCCTTAGCGTACTTACTGTGATGTGCTTTGATTGCATGCTGATCTACTTGGTATACTACTTTATTTGTTCAAATACAAAGTGCATGCTTAATATAAGTGTTCTGATCACTTGTAGACTAATCCCATAAATGGTATTTTCTCTTTTTTAACCCACTTCACTTCAACGAATAGATTTCAATTGTATATTTAAACCAGTTTCATTTAAATAATCTCTTTTTAAGATTGGCTGTTAGCTCTGCTGCTTCAATGTGAAAATTTCATTCTTATTTGGATCTTACGCTGGGGTTGTTTCTTCTTCGCGCCGCAGCCCGCTTCGAATAAGTTGCTGTAAGAGAAGTCAAGCGTAGGGAAGAATGAGTAAATAATGGGATTTTTTCAAGAAACGGTAAACTTCAGATGCTCCGGGATGGAAATGAGGGAATGTCTACAATACCTGGATTTAGTGATTCTATTTATAAGCCACTACGTGAGCGGTGACGCTGCTCAGCGACATGCCTGATAGCATGCTCGTATGCGCGATGACAGAACTATTTGACAAAATTTTTAAGTCTCAGTTGGATGGCTCACAACAATAGGGTTAAACCAAACCATTGTTCAAGCTAAACGTTGACTTCTAGTTCCAGTTCTGGGAAAGTATCAGAATCAACTCCTGGCTCTTCCGGGAGCAACATTTCAGTGCGATAATGATCCCTGAAAGAGAAGAGAGCGTGGGAAAGCTTTTTTATCTTCGCTATAGAAGAGCATGCATAAGGCAATCAACATTGTGACTGGCTATGGTTCATGGTCATATTTGATTCCTTTCGTTGACCCCGAGAGAGCAATTAGTGTAAAAAGAACCTATTGATAAAACTACCCTATAATAGATAGAAGAAGTCTCCTATAAGACTCAATAATTACTAAAAATAAAAAGGTATACAAGCCAGTCAGGTCAGGAATTTCGGTCCGGGTAAAGCTACCTGATAGGAAAGATGGGACCATCGGATACAAGATAGGCTAATGACCAGGGTTACCCAAGGCAATTTAAATTGTCGCTTTAATTCACGCCGAGTGCACAATCCAAGGCAGACACGGCGAATCAATTTGTAATAATATTAACTAGAGCTGGAGTAGCCTCTGATGGTTGCATTGGAGCAATCAACCATTCAAAATGAGGAAATAAAGCTATCGAAGGCGCATTGGCACTGGCCATCTCAACCAGACCGGGATCTCTTCCGACAACAACAGGTTTTGCCCATATAACTAATGGCCTTCTTCGTCTTCGGAGTAATAATCTACACCTTCTTAGAAAAAGAGTGAGAATCTTAAAATGTTCATTGCTTCATCTAGTCGGGCATTCGGGAGACAACTAATGGATTGATAGCAGGAGACGGCTAATCCATTTATATAATGAAACTTTCTGCTCTTCTTAGCAATTCCCAGCCAAACCTGAACCTTCGATTATTCTCTTCCTCTCTCAATCGGGTGGGAATAATTGGGTTGAGCACACGGATAGTTAGAATGTTCTTTAATCAAATGATGCACCTATCACCGACTTAGTTGCGTGTTCTTTCGCCCACTATCAAGGAGGAATATCACTCGTCGAAAGCAAGGCACCACCCTCCAGTGAGAACTATGGGCATTGGGAATAGACAGGCCCCTGCTAGAAGTAAGTATATGTAACCTCCGACGCTCCTCTCCTTTGGCCCTCTCTTCCGTAGTTGTGATACGATCTCTGCATAAGCCCGTTCCGACTTCGATTGACATTGAGGCTTCGTGGTGGACGAATGCTTGGCTTGATGTCGACCAGGAATGGCGTTTTCTGGTGGTACGTCTTTATTCCTGGATGTCACAGAGAAGGAAGAAAGAATGCTGAACCGCTTTTTAAGAAATGCAACTGAAAGATGAAAAGCAGAGGTCGGAAAGCTGGGAGATTGGGATGGGATAGAGAGGTAGCTGAGAGATGTGGGAAAGTTCACTATATAACCTTCTTATTTTTAAAAACCATATGAGGTAAGGAAAATCCTGCTGGCACGAGTGATGTTATATAGATGTCTCGCCTACCTTTCTGCAATATTCTAATTATGCATGCGTGGGGAAACCAACTAGTCTTTCATTTCATAGGTCGAGATTCATTTTCTTAAGTAAGATAATAGGGAGGCACCATAAGAGTTTGATCCGGCTCCATTATATTATATATGCTGTTTGAGGGTAAGAAAGAAAGGGCGAGTGCCTAACTAAGTAAGTTGTCGAGTATTCTTATAGATAGACGATCGTTCACCTTAGTTTTTTCTAGCGAGGATAGGAAGTGAATGCCAGCCTTTCAGGAAGCCTTAGAAGGGAGATAGAGATAGAGATGGTGCTATAATGGATGGCTAACTTTTTTCATGGTTCACGCTTTCCGTTCGCTTGCTCAATTTATGTTAAATTAGGAATTAGGATGTGAAAAAGAGATTATTGAGATACACCCTCCCTACCTCTCAATGAAATACATTCATTAAGAAAGAAGATCGAACGCAAATTCACCCCAACCAAACCCCTGGCTGTTCCGATAATCTCGTATTGCCTGATCTTGTGAAATAAGGACCCATCTCCCTTGCTGACTATAGCGAAGACCCGCTGGAAAAAAAACCTAATTGCTTTATCTATGACCCTCCCTATAGATTGCTCTTCCCGCGTAATCATAATTGAAGTAGTAGCTTTTGGCTCTTCTAGTTTCCTTCCAAGTAGTTGCGTAAATGGATCCTCCCACCGGGCATCGAAGTAGTCACCTAACTCTATACAAGCACCTTTCCCTTCCATGGAATTGCTTGGTAAAGAAAAGAAAGACGGGCGGAGATCGATCCATCCCATGGCCTCGTGTCGAATCACTTTTTTTAGGGGGGGGCGTTTCACTGCAAAGGCATAGGCCCGAGCGTGCACGGACGGAGATTAAGTGCATTCATTAGTTTTACTTAAGGGCTTTCGAGATGCAAAAGAAGGATGAACGGGAATGAAACCAGGCAAAATAAGGAAGAGCCAGGGCCGGTATGCTTAAAGGGCAGCAGAAGTCTCCCTCAGCCGACCTTCCTTAAGGAAGGTCAATTATGTATGCGTGGGGTAGTAAAAGGAGGGAAAGGGATACGTTCGCGGTCGCTATTCTCTATGGCTGGCTCTGTCTGGACATCCAATATATCTTAGGTCGTCAGAAGCCCATCCAAGATCTAAGGAACCGACCAATATGTGGCTCCTATTCTATTTATAGCAATCCCTCCCTTGTAAGACTAGCAGATGTGGCTAGGGCTGTGCTCCATAGAATGTCTGTCTAGCGGGTGGGTAGTATTCACAAGGGCCTGCCTTCTTAAAAAGTTCCCTACAGCTAATCCCTTCCAGGTGTAAAGAAAGTTCCTCTCTGGTGGTAGCCTAGGTGTTGGACATTAAAAGTCTAAGGGTAGGGGGGTCTGATCCATCCCCATCCATCAACCGAGCAGGGCATCTAAGGTCTTCTAGCTCTCGTACTTGGGCTAATGTAACTTGGAAGACTTAATGGGGCCTGTAAATATATAATTCTTGGAAGTGTATGTTATCCAAGGTAAGGGCTTGTAAGACTGTCCCCTACTGATCTTGCCTTCCTAGGTTCAAGGTTGTTAAGGGACTCCCCCATCCCATGGTGCTAGGTGTCTGGTAGTCTAACTAAAAGTATAAAGGATTCCTCTACTTTCAGGCATATGGCAGTTCGTGAGAGGGTTCTACAAGGTGTGAAGGTACGGGCTAATGAAGCATCCCCAAGCAAATTCCCATTGCCATGTTGATTTCAATTCCCATTCCCATTCCCATCAAATGATCAAACGATTCCAGGATCCCATCCGTGTATTCTAAGGATCTCTCTGGCTGACCCACTACGCTACGTGATTCCATATATTTGGCTCCAGATCTACTAATTCGTGGAGGTAAAGATAAAGGGAGTGTGTAATAGCATGATGCCCCTGGTTACTGGTGGAGTATTCCTGGCTTATAGAGTGGTGATTTGAAGCTCTTAGGGTTCCGGTCTAAAGAGGGTAAGGGAGCAGCTATTCTATTCTAATTGGCTACACATGACTGAAAAGGTTCTAGGTCTAAGGGGCTGCTAGCGATCCCACCCAATCCCAATGCCATCTCCATCTGCTGTTTTAAGGTTCTACCTACGCTACGCTCCCCTACATGGGTGACTAACAAAAAGATTCTAGGTCTATAGGGAGGGCTAGGGCTACAGATAAACTAGTTCTGGTATATGGGTGAAAGAGTAAAGCAAAGGTATGTTCGTTCCTTCGGTAGAGCTATGAAATCCAGGCTTAAAGAAACCTAATGGGGGTTTGTTCTATACTCTAAAGGGTGGCTCCCAGGTGGTAAGGTAAGGGCTGATCCGGAGACTGTGCCCTACTGGTCTAGATCTGTCCTTCCAGGTAAAAGGGTAAAGGTCCTCCCCCCACCCCGGGGTGCTAGCTAGGTGTGCGGCAGTCTAAATCTAAGGGGGCCTCATGATCCGATTTCCTATTCCCTATCCCCAATCCGATCCGGAACTTATACTGTTCTGATAGTAGCATTCATTCCTTCCCTCCTTCCTAATTAGGTGATTCCTTCTCAGCGTTCGTTCTGAAGAAAGGGGGTTGTTCAGCTGGTGGTTTTGCACCTGCCTTAAGGAGAAGGATCCCCGAGCAAAGCGAGTTCGTTCAGCTGAGAAAGCTCTTTAAAGCGGTTGGTTCTCCAAGCATGTTCAGGTACGCCCAATAAGGTAAACCAGGCGGGTTAGGGGGTGGGGTGGGGCTGCTATTGTTCCGATTCATTTCACGACCAGGCAATAAGGTCATCTCTTCTTGTTTTTTGTCTACTGATGGAAAGGGTGGGACCGGTTGGTTCGACCCAAACACGGGCGGTTACTATAGCTTTATTTCCAAACAAAACTTCGCTCATTTGGCGTTTGCCCATAGTCAAAACTTCATTTTTATGGGTTGATGAAAACCTCCCACCAACATATCTGGGAAATAAAATGGATATTCTTTTTATAAAACTATACCCTTTCAGATCGTTTATCTCTGGTTGCCTTAGCACCCTGGCTTACTTACTACCATTAATAGGAAGGAGAAGAGAGCTTCTATTTTACTCGCATCGAGACGTTTAACTTGTCCCCATAAAGGAAGCTGCTACAACCCGAGAGCTGGTCGACAACAGCAGGGCGGCTTCAACACGAGGCAGGAAAATAGTGTTGTTTCAGGTGCTCCAGTGCTCCAGTATCCAATGGAGGTAGCGTATCATTACACATACTAAGACCAATAGTCTAATGATAATATACAATGTAACATATATACGTTTCACTTGCCATTGTAATTTGTAATTTGATTGGTTCGTAGCAGATTAGCTAGCGTATAGACCCAATCTGACAAAACATTATCATTTTACATTTTGCTTTTGTCAAAACATCTTTTTAATGGGTTCGCTAAATTCTACTAAGTTGCTCATCGAGGATGAAAAATGGAGATTATATATAATGAACTATACTTTTATGATGTTTTTCTCTGGTTGGTTTGCCCTAGCCTGGTGGTCTACTTCCTACTGCTGAGAGGAAGAGAGCTTATACACGTTTCTATCTGCCAGCCCTTGCGGCCAGGTGTTGCTCCAATGAGAATGAATTGCATGTTTTTAATTATGATTACATATCTATGTTGTTTCACTTTGGATTGCCAGTCCTGGTTGAAGTGAGTGAAAGCTGCTGCTCTAGAGATATGGTTCCTACTATTAATATATTATATCGCCATATCTACGTATTAATATATGGTATCGCCATGGATAACTCCTTGCCATGAATCGGAAAGCTCTCGAGTGGGAGGTCCCCCGACCCAAGTAAGTAAGTGCAGACAGAACTACAACAATCTCTATATAAACTCTAATTTTTTTTATCTAAGACAATAAAGCCTCAGAATAGGCTGGTCTCACAGCTTTCCATGGTTTTTTTAATAATGTGCCAAGGCCATAAAGAAGTTTACAAAGGCCATTTAACAAGAAATCCAAGTACATATTTACATATGATGATCGCATATCTACGACCCGTTCGGTGCTCTCCCGAGGTACGAGAGAGAGGTTGAACTTTATCACATGGAAACGTTTAACTTGTTTCCTCCTGGGACGACGACTAAAGAGAGAGACCTTTCAGTCCAGTTCATTGGGCATACCTAAAGTGTAGTTGGACAAAATTGAAATTTATTATGAACTCGGACTACTCAACTGGGCTACTTGGCCTGTAGGCTTTGCAGGGCTCCCGGGCTCGATTGCTTGATTTGACTTGGATAATAGACTAGGATACTTGGCTTTGCTCCCGGTTCTATAAAACATCTTCATTTTATATTTTGCCTTTGTCAAGACCCTCCTTTTGGGGGGTCTGATGAAACTAGCGCCTATCTGGTAAAGAAAATGGATATTATTTTATATAAAATATACCTTTTCTTATAGTTTTCTATCAAATAATAGGAGATGTTTAGACTCCTATACGAACTTGACTAAATAGAGAGGGTTATTCTGAACTAACAAAATAGAGAGCTATCTCTGGTTTTGCCCAGGCAACAACAAGGTTGAGTTGGATAATTTCCAAAACATTATCATTCGCTCTCTTTTTTTTTATAATAATAAAACTTTGATTTTTGAGGGTCTCACTCTATAAAAAAGTAATAATCCCTACCACAATAAATACATCAGAATCTTACTCTCTAGCAATGGATGCCGCTGGATCTACCACTGCTCTTGGTGCCTCTCCCGCTTCTAGCTCTCTAGGTGGAGAGTACGCTGGACAAGAGGGTAGGTAAGCTACTCTACTAGCTTACTAGTTGTCCCAATGCTTAGCCCCTATAAAGTACTGACTAAACAGAATTAACAGCATAAACGTCTGCATCACTCGCTTAATCTACTGGATCAACATCATAATCTGGATCTGGAACTGCTGCTTATGGTGGATCTGCTCAATCTCGATATGGAACTTACTCCGCTCCTGCTATTGGTGCTTTCTCTTATGCTGCTCCTGCTTGGTTAACGGATCAAACTAGGTAAACTGAGGTGGCTACACTTTTTTTTTGCTGGATCGAAGGCAACGGCTTCATTAATGGCTTCATCTGGACCTGGTACTGGCAGTGGATAAGCTGGGTCAATTGCTAAGGCTGTACGCTATTTACTTAGTTACTCAGATACAAACACTGTAACTGGCCCCACACCTGGTTATGCTACGTTTTATGATTATAAGTCTCGATCTGGAGCTGTTGGTACTGGCTATGTATGGTATATAGAATCTGCTACTGATCCCAGCTATAGAATCTTAACTGGATATGTATCTGGTGCTACTGGTAATGGATATACGGAAGAAACTACTAATGGTACTGGTGAAACTGGTCCAATAGGTGCTGTTATATTTACTTCTTCATCTGGACCTGGTACTGGAAATGAAATAGGCTCTGCTATTGAAGCTTACGATGTCTTTACTATTACTACCTTTGCTCGTGTTCTAGTAGCTACCTAGTTCTCTATCTCTGCTTTAGGTGGTCCTAGAACTGGATATTCAATGCGTGAAAGGAAGGATGGCTCCCCTGACAATGAATGATTGGTGTAATAATTTATTCCCAAGAATCTCATGTCAAGTGCGATCGACTATCTCTATTTTCAAAGGGGATATGACTGTAGGAATTGAACCTATGGCATATTGGGAGGGAGTCAGAGGATCTATAGTCCGGCAGGTACTATTCCAACGTGTTCCTGCCTCCATAGTATGTGACCGACTACCGGGGTGTGGTCCAACGGGCTTGTTCCGGTGTGCTCGCTTACATAGTGTGTTCCCGCCTAACCCGATTATAACCCGATAAGTCTGGTTTCGGTGTGTTTCTGCCTACATGGTGTGGTTTCGCCTAATCCGCGTGATAGCCGACAGGTCATTACTCGGTGTTAGAAGCCCACCCAACCAAAGTCATACACGGAACAACGGCGGAACTACAGCCTCTTTCCTACTCTTATTCCTACTCTTATGCTATCTTTAAGGGCTTGCCTTATGACTTGCTCTTGCTAGTGTGGTTGGTAGTAGTTTTTGGTACAGGGGCTAACGAGAGTAGTAGCACAAGTAGTTGAAGTCATTGATTCCGAAGCATCTCATCTGCAGTACCTGTGGTTTACCTACTTGAAGCATCAGCTGCATCAAACTCCTACTTATTGTCATGAGGAATTCAAGTCATGAGGGATTCAAGGCTCAGCACCCCTCCTTCCCCTTTCGGAGCAGAGAGAAAGAGAGAACCACAACCACAAGAAATAGCCCTAGGAAGGACAAGCCAAAAAGCCCTTACCTGGACGGGATACAAGGATGGGAAATGGCGGCTTCACTGCCAAGACTTAAAAGGGCATTTGCAGTCGTTCTATGGTCACTTAATTCCCCTTCAGGTAGGACGTATAAGGTAAAAAAGTGTTGATACAGTGGAAATAAATGGCCATATACTTTTTTTTTCTTTTCTTATCTAGGCACCCGCCTAAGCTTCTAACTCCCTCTACATTCTTTTTCCACTCCTACTCATTGCTTGTAGAGTAAATAAGCAAAGTTGCGAGCATCAGCGAGCCGAGCAGCAACAATTTTATCCTCACCGGAGCGATAGCGACTCAATACCGTCTGTTGATAGAGAGGTGAGCAGTCTGTGGGCCCCACACATCCCTCCCGGTAGGGGTCTATCACTAGTGCATGGGTTTCTTGGGCATCCGGTGATGTGGGTCTGGCATCAGCCTATATCCATTGCTCAATCAACTGAGGAAGAAACTGCTGAAATGAAATGACTGTTTCATCATGCGAGTGAGTATTCCCCTTTTGCATCTCATCAAAGTGAGTAAAGTGAGTGGGAAAAGAGTTGGGCAGTTCCTCCTTACCTTCTCACCGGCCGGACAAGGCAGATTGTTCCCAAGTGCAATATCAACAATGAAGAGCTCTGGAGTGTAGAGCTAAGCGAGCTCCCCGACCCTTTAGCAGTGAAGGGTTTGTAAGTATGGTAGGGTAGGTAAGTGACTAGAAAGTGTTCTGGCTGTAGTCCCATTAGGTCTCTATCTTAGGTAATAATTTCATTCTCATTCCCCTTAAGTAAAGCTTGTTTTTGGGTGGAAAATAAAAGAAATATAGGGAAGGGGCAAGTACTTACTGCCTTAGGGAGGGTAAGATAGTGGTAGAGGGAGGAAAGGAAGCACACCCACCACCTACCTTAACTATTTAGCCCCCCGCCGACCTAACACTTCACCTTTAATGAACAACTTATACCTTTTTGAATGCTTCCCTCGAAGAAGACGACCCACCGATGGCCCGTGTGGTCCGTCTCAACAGGTTTCAAGTAGTGGGGTTGCTACTACAAGTCTTGCTGAAGTTCCCTACCCGGAGCCTCCCACTGCTCTTTCGGTGTAAGCCCCCGACTCCCCTTCTTATAGTGTCCCGTCTTGTTTCTTATCCGAGGTACTTGGCTTGTTGGGTGGGCCCTCCACCAAGGAGGTACTTGTACACAACTCTTTTGCAGTGCTCAAGCAGGGACTTTACTTGAGTTGCCCATGAAACTACAACTCTTTACCTGGAATGTTAGGGGAGCATCAGGGGATAAAAGACGTGCCATTGTATCATGCGCCATCGCTGATCTTCGTTAAGATGTGCTCCTCCTTTAGGAAGTAAAAGTGACTGGTTTTAAGTTGCGTTTGCTCATGAACAATTGGAATGGAAAGTATGTTGCTACAGATCATGCGGACGGTAAAGGGGGAGCTATTTGTGTTGTTGCTTCGTGGTTGGTCCCGCATATTCTTTACAGAGGCTTGGACTTCATGTCTCGATGTTGTTGGGTTACTGTGATGTTATCAGGGAGGGTGTGGGGTTTCTATTCGGTTTATGCCCCCAACGATCTCCTTGGTCGCACACACTTGTGGCGTTGGTTTGCACAGTCTATCCCACCGGAGTGGTTCATTGGGGGATATTTTTAATGGTTAGTGGGATGGTGACCATGTTGGAGGACGTGAAACAAGGAAGGATCCATGGTGATTAAAGGCAGGCGTGGAGTGATTGTAAGCGATTGCTGGGTGTCTCAAATACTTTTGGGGTCAGAAGAATCTTGCGCCAGCAGGGTGGTAGACGTGGTCTAATAAGCAATGTGGTTCTTGCCGAATAGAGCCTAGGCTGGACAAGTTTTATGCAATTTTTTGCACGCTGCAACTTTCTTTTCTACTAGCGAACGTTCAGCGTCTAAATTATCATAGAAATTCTTAGTCTGTAAGGCTACTGTTGAGCCTCTTTCGTAGGTCAACAAGGTCTTGAGCAGTGACCCTTTGGCTAATTCTCCTTTGGTTCTTTGGGGCAGGCTTTATGCGAAGTTGTATCATACCTATGTACTATTATAACTAGAATTAATGAAAGTTGTCTGCTTTGTGAAGCATCTTTCTTGTTGATAATTCATTCAAAGAAGAATGCTCTCTTTGCTTGTTTGATTCAGAATTTAGGGCTTTGTCATTTGCAAGATTCAATTCAGGGCAACCTCGCTCATTTTATTATTTCCTCCTTTTTCTCTTTCCCATCTGGATTTTGCACTGGTCATATAAAAAGAAGATTTAATGGTTTTTGTTTGAATAATTTTGTCTTATTGGAAAAATTATTATATTGAGCCTTTCTATTAGGAGGGGTAAAAGCAAAATGGCTATTTCATGGGGGAGTGGGAAGGGTGCTAGAGTTGTAACACTAAATATAGTGTTGTTAGGAGTCCTAAGGTTAGCTGAGGAAGTCCTTAAAGAACTTATTCCACCCACTCTCTAATATGTCATTGTGGGCCTTCAATGAATGGCCATTTGGTCGGATTGACTCCCCCCTTTCAGGTACTCGTTAGACTCTCTGGTTCACCTCCTACTGTATAAACAGGACCTAAACTGGATAACCAGAGAGGACATCTACTGACAGTTCATACAGGTCACTTGGAGGGCTCCCCCTGAGTGAGAGTCTTGGCCCTAATATGTCCTTTTATTCCGAACATTTCCTGCAGCTGAGAGACAACCTTATTATCAAACTTGCATATACACAGACACTGTATGCATTATCTCAGGATTACCCTCTGTCAGTTCTGGTTGGGCTCTCACAGGTTTTGGGTTTAGAAGGACTACCACATCCCATGGTCGAATAGGATTTGCCAGTTATGCCATTTATAGGAGACCGAGACAGAGTAACATGTCATCTTTACCTGCTCCATCTATTACAAGATCAGAGGGATGTATTATTGCCTCAATCAAGACTAAGGGAGTTCCCTCTCCACCTTCTTTTGGTATCTGGACTATAGGTGCCTTGCTGTCTTCATGAGAGATCTTTTTGGACTTAGATAACTGTCCCTCTCTCTGTGGTCTGACCCAGCCAAGGACCATCAGGGAGGCTACGCCTTCGTTATTTCCAGCTGTATTGTCAGCTCGGGGAAGCATACGACCAGCAGAGACCCACGCCACTTAGGCCTCCAGATCTGTGAGACTCTTCAGATGACATCATCCGACAGTGCATCGACCCCTTCACACTGATTAATTACTATGATGAGGAGCCTGCTTCTCGACCATCTCACTCGGCCGGCGTCAGCATCTATCACTAGCAGAGCTTTACATTCTCTCTTTTGTACTGAGAGCATAAAGTCATTTGGTTTAAGCCTTTTGCACTTTCCTTAAACAACGGAGCAAACTAAGCTCTTCCAACTGTAGGTGACAGTTAAAGTAGTTCACTTTCATAAGGCAGTTCAAACTGTAGCTTATTCATAGTGTACTTAATAAGTTTCAATTCATATTCTCCCATTTAAAAGTGCCTGCCATTAAATAAACTCTTTCACCCCGGCAAATAAGTCTCCTAAGCTGCTGCTGCCTTTATAGTGGTAGCTTCAAGTCGGACTGTCCCAACTGTAGGTGAGAGTGAAAGCCTACGTGTCCTAGTAGCACACTCCGGAGCAAACAAACTACGGGGCCCGTAGACCACCGGCCTTAGCCTGACCTTTCTCAGTAGCAATTCCTATTCTATTCTCCTATTTAAAATCCATTCTTATTAGAAGAACACTTATTCTCCCTTCGTATGCAGCTTACTTAATTAAATGAGGGGCAAAAGAGCTTTCCACCTACGCAAACTCAAGAACGGATGCCAAACCGGCTGGAGAAGGAGGGCAGGCTGCCCCCTTAGCCTAAACACCCACTAAATCTCAATTAAAGAAACAACCACCAAGCAACCTCGAAAACTGAGGATATGAAATAGGGTCGATCCCGAGTTGTCGTTACTGCTTTTATTTCCACCCCGGCCCAGGAAGAGGTGTTTTACAAGTTGTGGTGACCCACCCACCATGCCCAGTTATCAACATGAACTGTTCTCAATACACCGTTCCCAATAAATAGGTTATTCCCCACCAGTTTCCATTATGGACTTTAAATTAAGGCAGTCTTCTCTTGGATTGGATTGGCCGGTTCGGAACAATGGAAGGAATGAAGATGCTTTACTTATGGTATACCTGAGGTTAATCGACAGAAAAAGAGTTGCAGTCACGCTAGTCAGGTAGGTAGTGCCAGTCAGGGAAGTGGCACCGGAGATTGATTGATGAAATTGAGAAAACACATCTTGTTGGGGGTGGGCGGTAAGAAGGAGGAAACAACCCAAAACATAGTATTAAGTGAGGCAGGAAATAAGACGGAATACACCTTTTTAGCCATTGGCCCCGGACACTTATTGATTTAGATTGACTGATTTATTGCTAACGCTTGCCCGTGATGAGTACCGCTAACGCTCGATACCCGCAAGCCTCTATGTACGGAACATAGTTTCTACATTGACTTCCCTTTCAACGGTTGATACTTTCCGGGATACCCTCGAACAACATAAGGCCTGGCCATTAGGTCTGGAACATGAGGACGTGGAGCAGTATGTTGGGGCTACACATAAAGCATGAGTCCTGGAAAATCATTTTGAGACATTTGCTGCTTGAGTCCGTTCCATCGGTACACTTGCCGTAGTCCATAAAGTTTATTTGTTAGTGGAGTTCACATCCGCATGAGTCCCCTATGGGGGCGAACAAAGAGCAGAAATAAAGAAAATGGATATGTTAATATATTTGGCAGTGAAGTGGTTCGAAGGTCAGGTCTTTGGTCGAACGGTGTTAAGTTTGTTTGTCGGGTTAGTTTTCGAAGCCACCCGCCCGCCTGCCATCAAGCAAGTTTCTCGTAGTCAATTAGCATTTGATCTCAGGGCTAGAGATCGATACAGGTATCTATTAATAGATAAGATCCCAGGTCTCTCTCAGGTTAATAGCTCTTGTTTCGCTTCGTTTAACGCTTTCGGATCGCATCAAATCACCTAGTGTTATTACATATATAAAGAATGACTGGAAGAAGAAATCAAGTCAAATAAATCAATTATTTGATCAATTCTTCGATTGCGTAATTACGTATATAATAAAGCGTAATTCAATATATCAAGAATGACCGGCACTTACTTCTTTCAAAGAATGAAAGGGAACGTATAATTGTCAATCGAATCTTGTCCAATTTGTTCCCATCGAAGCGCGAAGGAATAGCCCGTTAGCCGGCACGAAGATCTGAAATGTCATCCCCGGCGGGCATCATTGTAAGACGGGAAACACACCCGATCCCAGAACGACCTCGATATGTGAAATCGTCTTACGCCATATGTACTGAGATTGATCGGGAGACATGGTAAAAGCCCGCTCACAAAAGTCAGCCGTAGAGACATCTGCGGTTGGATCGAATCCCCATATACATAAGAGATTCACCCTATTTGACTCTGCGAACCACCGAGTTCAATTAGTTTCTTCCCCAATCCGAAGTCTATATAACCCTTTAGACTAGAATCAATAATCCGAAGTCTATAAGACCTAGCCTGAGCTCTGCGTAAGTAAGGGATAACCTTACTTGAGCATAGCATAAGGGATATCCTTGAAAGGAAAATCTGGAGGTATACCTGGTCCTGCCAGCTTCCCTACCTTAAGAAATGCCCTACTCTATAATGGGCCATCGAATGCCGCTTGATGGCTCTCTCTATTCCTTCCTTGCCTCCTGAATGGCTATCTCTTGCCCCTTCGGTCGACCTCCTGTTTATGATCGGCTGCTATGACCTTCTGGCTGGCCTTGGCTGCGGATATGTGAGGCGCTTACGGCTATGTAGGTTGTTTCTGCGGGGATGTCCTGTAGGGCGGCTATGTGAGCCCCTTGCCGGTGGTGCGGTAGCTTCTATCCGTCCCCCGGTAGCTTCTTCCCGTCCTGTGCCTTCTCGTCTCGTGTTTTCCCGTAGTTCTTCCCGCGTTTGGTGAATGTGGTGTGCGTTGAAGGTGACCCAGCTGGTAGAGTGGGGCTATATCGGCTCTGTGAGGCTATGTCGGGTGACTTATGTCAGGCAGAATCAGAATCAAGAGTAGCAGTATCAGTAGGTGTTGGGCGCGGGCTCTGTCTCTGTCTCTATATCGGTATCTGGCTCGGGTTCGGGATCGGGGCGTAAGAACAACTTGTTTCCGTTAAGTCAACGGTCAGCCGATTTCATCTCTCCTTCCACGACAAGCGTTAGCGATCAAGCACCACGAACAAGGAGGGCAAGCG
>Ga0213499_10000010_pt1:0-17500 | contig 31819 bp, 18 predicted proteins | sample Redfir_Yose_1_Me_FD_150980 | JGI IMG/M metagenome (GOLD analysis project Ga0213499, IMG submission 150980) | Leaf-associated microbial communities from Abies magnifica in Yosemite National Park, California, United States - Redfir_Yose_1 | ecosystem: Host-associated > Plants >...
TAAGAGATTCTCCCTATTTGATTTCCCTCTGCGAACCACCTATCTTCTCTTTCATCTTACCTCGCCCTTGATTTATTCCCCTCAAACTCTTTCTTTCCCTCAAGGAGCATAGCGAAGGAAGGTAAGGACAAATTCATATAGAAAGTGAATATATCATATAGCCGGGGCAGAGCCGTGACTATTGGTCACTCCTATACCATTGAGAGAGCCCATCTCTACACATATAGGTATGTATCGTGGCTTGTGCAGATTCCGATAGCATATTATAAACTAAGTCACTAAGCCAAACCAATAAGAGTCTGGTTCACTCGTTATGATTCACCTATAGCTACTAGATGCGGGGTAGGACAGACAGCCAAAGTAAGAACAGAAAAAAACCACTCACTATGAGAGCCAGCCATAGAGATCAATTACACAGTCCAGACACAGGAGCGAAAATGGGTACATACGATGGCTCAGAACCAAATTCAGTTGACCCAATTGCTTATCTTGAATCAGTGAATGACCCGCCTAAATCCCCAGTTACCATTCAAGAGCTTCCAGATGCAGATGCAGTGGGCGCAGAGCCCTTTCCCGTTCCATAGGAGATCCAGAGCGAGCAGTCTCACCAGTTATAGCTTAGGATCCCGCCCGTTGAAGCAATTGAACCAGCACGAGCTGATCCAGTTGTTTTTCCCGTTGAATAATCCGTTGATCTAGCACCAATAGCAGTAGTTTTTGTTGACCCAACCATTTCAGTTGACTCATAAAAGGAGTTTCACCAGTTTTTTCTGTACTACCTTGCCCAGATCTCAATCCTGTGCCAGGGCCAGATACAGCTTATCCAGCAGATGCAGTTATCTACGTAATAAGGTGGCCATATCTAATACCAAAGCCATACCTTCTAAAGACGGCCATACCTATTCTTTCCTTCTCTAAGTCTATATTTCTAAGGCGGCCATACCCGTGCTAATATCCATGCTAATATGTAGGCCTTGCCTACTTTCTTAGCTTAGTGGCTCAACTAGCAACCGGCCCCTTTTCCGCAACCGTACGCTTTTGATGAATTTCTAGATGCTACCGGTCTCCAGCTCCACTTGCTGCGCGATATTCTGCTTCAGTAGAGGAACGAGCAACCGTGGTTTGCTTCTTACTCCCGATCGGACCAGATCCTAAAAAGAAAACAAATCCAGATGTGGATGATTTCCTATCATCAACGGAGCTACGTCCGCATCTGTGTAGCCAGTTCAGAAGAACTGATCATTCTTCTTGTATTCTAGACCATGCTTCATAGTACCACGGATATATCTCAGTACTCGCTTTGCTGCTTTCCAATGCCCGGCATGAACCGTGAAAGAGAACTAAAAGCATAGCTGATATCTGGTCTAGTGTAAGTCAGGTCAATGAGACTCAACTGTCGATAGAGAGTTGCATTCACCTGAGGAGATGGATCAGAAATAGTACCACTGCCGTGTAGACATGGGTTTGCAGTCAAGCATGCGAAACCTCTCGAGCAAAGTCTTGGCGTATTTCATTTGAGATACAAAGATATGGTTATTTGTTTGCCATACTTCTAAGCCAAGACAATAGTGTAGAAGCCCGAGATCAGTCATGTCGACGTTTCATTAAGGTCATTCTTTGTTGTGTCAATCATCTTCTCATCACTACCTGTGATTACAAAGTCATCGACCAAAAACCTCCCCCTTGTTTCTTGAGGTAGAGGTTCGGATCATATGGACTCCGGCTCCGTGCTGCACCAAATATTCATCTATCGTTGATATACCAAAATAACTAACTGGGTTTAGAGTTTGAGACCATAGAGGGATTTTATGAGTCTACATACCGTTCCTGACCTGGTGCAATGTATCCTTCTGGTTGGGTCATATAGACCTCCGACATAAACAAACCATTGAGAAAGGCGCCAAGTGAGTGAGCGTTACGTAACGGTAGTTAGGGCCATTTGATACATTTAACAACATTACATATAGTATGTAATCTCCTTTGCAGCTAAAGCAAAGACCATTCTAATAGTATTTATCTTGGCTGTCGGAGCAAATGGCTACCATAACGTCCCTTCTTTTTGGGCAAAACCCTTAGCCACAAGTCTTGCCTTATACTTGTCTATACTGCCATTTGCCCTATATTTGTTGGTCTTTAAGATCCATTTACAACCGATGGCTTTATTCCCCGGTGGAATACAAGCTCCCAACTCTTATTTGTCATTATTTAAGTATATTCTGCATCCATGGCTTCCTTCCAAGGCTTAGACTCTAGCGCTTCCTGAACAGTAGTAGGTAGTTGTAAACCACTGTGCTCTAGAGTAGTGCTAGGTTAACCTCATTGCGAGCCATGCTGTCCTCGGTCCTGAAGTTGAGAAGTCCGCCATTAAGCTTTGCATCATGAATGGTACTAGTGTACCACGCACACGTTGTGTGGAAAACAGGGTGCTGATCCTGGTTGATCATCATCATACCCATCTTTTTCATCTCCAACCTAATCACTATGCTCATCTAGATTGATCATAGGAGCACTATCTGGGTCAGGTGAATATGTGGAAGGTGAGTTGGACTCACTCTTCTCATCCTAAACACCATCTATACTGATGTACAGCTTTCTAGTGGTAGGATCCGTCGGTAAGCCTTCGACTCATTGCTATACCCAATAAGGATGCATTTCAGGGATTTCTCATCAAGCTTCTGTCGTTTTGGCTTGGTTGGGAACATGCATGTATGCTTTGCAACCAAAGACACGAAGATGAGAGATGGAGGGCTTAACTCCTCCTGTCCATGCCTCCGGAAGGTGTGATGCCAGAGCTTTGGTTGGTGCGCGATTTCATAAATAAAACCACCCCAAACGAAAGAACACAAACAAAAAAACATGGGACTACGGACCGGCATCAACACACTTGCTCCGACCTACGGACGTCATAACTTGAGCAAGACGAATGAGCTGACCACAGGACAGAACATTCAATACTCTCAAGAACACACAAGCACAGCTTTCTCGCTAGACAGGCAAGCGAAGCGATACTCTAACGCACGGGAAAGCGAGCAGAGCCATACCCTCATACATGTTACCTTGCCCGGCGGCGTCCTACGGCCTAGGATAGTATGGTAGGCCCTGAGAGCGAAGGGTAGTTGTTCATGCTAATTCTTACCGGTCTCTGATACAAGCCTATCCAAAATGGGGATAAATGGTGGTTCGTGGCCTCGACTTGGCCATTGGCATGGGGATATTTGGGAGAGGATAAATACTACTGGATGTGATGAAATAGAGGTCAACGCTGTGATGGATGGATTTGGAAAGGTGTACCATTATAAGAATTTATTGGAAAAGGAACACCGAAGAATGTAAGGATGTGGTTGAGAAGGAAGCGACAGGGCAGTGGTGTGCTTAAGTAAGACAACTTTTACACACTTGGTGAAGTACTCGATGACCGTGATTATGAAACAGTGGCCACCGAAGGAGGGAAAGGTGATTTTACCACTGGTGTTGAGGCCCCATTTCTATAAGGGCCAGATACAATCGATTCGATGAAGGAGCCGTTGGCACTTGTCGCATTTCTGGACAAAGTGCGTGCGACGCAATCATTCTCCAAGGACGACCAGTAGTCACCCATGTGGAGGACCTTCTTGGCGATGGCAATGCCACCGAAGTGTCCTCCACACAAGCCACTATGGATCTTTTGGATGGTGGGCAGATGTGAAAGAGGAATATTATAGCGGAGGAGAAGGTCGTCAAAGCTCCTTCAGTATAGGATATCCCTGACGAGGCAATAGCGGTCGACCTTGCAATGGAAGGCACGGAGGGGAATTTTTAGACAAGCCGAAGGGCGAGGAGGGAAATGAAAGGTTAAAACTTGGCCGAAGAAAAGGTGGGAAAAAGTGCAAGAATGACCAATAATAACGCATCCCTAATTGCGTCAACTCCGCCGAGAACTTGAACGAGCGGTCTTTGTCTCAAAAAATGAAACGGAGAGGGGGGGCCGCCCCCAGCTAAGGGGCGGTTTTTACCGCTATATCTCGATATTTGACAGAACTCGACTTCGATTTTAGCTCTCATTTCCTAAAATGCATATTATACTCTATTTTTCGATCGAAGAATTGATAAAATCCTTTATTGAATTGACTTTATTTCTTTGTTCTTCCAGTCATTATTTATAAAGGAAATCCACTAATAAATACTGGTTAGGGAGCGGGATCCGAAGTAAGGATGAGAGAACGTGAAGGACATCAATACAACTATGTTCCCGAGCATAGCTGGGTGGGCGGAAAGCTCTAGTAGGTTCTGGGCGATGGCCCAAGCCCGAAAGACCCTTACGATAATTATTTAGCAGCCGAGTGGTGGGTATCCTGACTCATCAATCAATAGGTACCAAAAAGCTTGACTCACGCTTCTTTCTGGTCGGTCTATAGAATCAAAAATCTTGGCTCAGCAATAAAATCCCGCCCGTTTGTGCGCGTATAGTGGCCAAAGGGATAGATATTGTAAGCACGTTATGCGGAGGTTCGACATCAACCTCCCCCGACGATCTCACACGCTACGTGACTCCAGGCTTACTCATTTAATCTTTAAGCCTTTTTGTTTGTTTTTAGAGGTAACCACATAAATAAGGGAGGGGACTATTTCAGGAAGTAAGCCCAAAGTAACTTGTCATTACTCGCTTTACCCCGCCAACGCTCCCAAGCATGGATGGACGCAGGTGCCCACCCACCAAAATGTCCTTTATCCAGTAAAGAAGAAACGATCCCCCGCTTAGATATATATGGTACCATTCTGATTATCGCTACTGATTGTGGTACAACGGCGCAAAAACTCACGCTTCTATCTGTTAAGAAATTGGGGAAAATCGCTTCTTACTTCGGTTAGGGATTGGCTCGGCATGAACCGAGTTGTTTCAACCCATTGCCAAGCGCGAAAGAGCATAAGTACTCGCTCGAGGGCCTCAAACAAAGTCAAAATAGTTAATAGCTGCTTTCCAGGGCGGTGGACAGAGCCGCTTCAAAGCCACTATGTTGCTTCTTCTCCATCCACGGTTATCCCCATCTTATCGCTGCGACTCGACATAATAAATATTCTTACTTCTCCCTGCCTGCCCGGAATGATAGATTCGTAATGAATTGCTGGGCTGTGGGCTACTCGGGTGGTGGGAGTAATCTCCTTAGGCTACTCATATATAGCTTGATACCGATCCATAGAGCCATAAGCCCTATTCTATTGATTATGAAACATCGACTTACAACATACTACTTGAAGTAAGTCCGACCTATAGGTAATTGAGTTCATTACGAAGTGTGATTTGACTGAGATGAAGGGGGGGCCTTGGGGCTCCTTATCCATCGCCTCTGTGTGGTGGTTTTGTCCCTACTGAGTTGAGTGAGTGCTTCCTCTCTCTACCACCGTGGGATCCTTACTCTACGCGAGCCACCCATGCCCGTAATGGTTGAGTGGCCTATCTAGCATATAGAGGATGTAGAATCCGTGTGCACTTTCTCTGTGCGGGTCTCTCTCTGCTCCTATCCCTATCGATTAAGTCCTCCTATCTCTACAGTGTGCGTGCTAGTGGTTGGTTTTGCTCCTCTCTGGCTGGACGAATTCCTGTCATACTTTCTTATTGAATACTCGCCAATAGCGAAAGTCATGGCTGGCTCGACATATATTATTTACATGTCAATTGTCGACTGGGGACGTTGCACTTCTCATTCATTGAAGATCACATCTCTGTTTTAAATCCAAACACCTGTCTCTGGGTTATACAGTAAGTATCCCTTTGTTTGTCCCGTTACTAGATCCTAGGGATCGACATCGTTCACTATGGGGGGGAGTCCATTCAATTGAAACCTGATTTTATTGTTTTACATTCAATATGCGGAACATCTGGATACTCTCTGATCGGATGGGCCACTGAAGGTTTATTTCCCATCCAGAAATACTCAATTTTATTGTCCCGCAATGCCCTAAGGAAGGAGCACTCACTCGATGGCCTGCCGACAGGCACATGTAGCGGTTGATACTACTATGCCCAATAGCGATTGTCAATACCTGCATGTGTAAGCAGACATCCGCCACACTCGATCGACAAGTGTCCTTTTCTGATTCTCGACAATTTTAGAAGTGACAGATTTAGAAGTGACAGATTTAGAAGTGACAGATTTAGAAGTGACAGATGGATGGGGTAGACAAAGCCTATAGCGTAATCCTAGCCTATCCCTGACCCTTACCTTTACCCTTACCCGTAATCGTTCCCACCCACCTCCATTCACTTTCCAGGTGTTTTCCCATAACCCGCACCTATTCCTCTAGAACCAGTAGCAAGTCATGAGGCGCGGTGTGGGGCAAGCTCTCCTAACTATTTGATAAGCCATTAAGCCATCCAGAAGCCATCCAGTTGACTGGCCTTCTTGCCTATAAACTGGCCAAGAGTATATCCTCAAATCCTAGAGGCGTGGGCGGGTGAATCTATCCATATAGGCGTGGGTTGTTAGCTCCGCAGGACACAAAAGAGAGAATCTTTCCTTACTTTACCGATGGGTCTTGGAGCCTTCTTACCGATGGGCCCTTACCTTACCTTGGAGTGGGTAAGGACCGGCCCTTCGGTTGTTCCTAAGCTACGCCCCACACCCCGGATGAGGGGCATCATTAGTAGTTGGTCGAGCTAGTTCCTTCCTCGCCCGATGCGGGACGAGCCATCCTTCCTCACCTTCCTACCGTCAGGTGAGCCATACTTCCTCACTTGGCATCCGTCCACTCTTTGATATCCCTCATCCTTAATCCGTCCACGTCTATCTCTCCCTGTGATTGTGTTGTGACAGTCTAATCACGTATAATAAAGCAAATCAAATGCATATCCACCACGGGTAGAGTATCGTTCGTAACGAAAGGTATCAGGTTGTGTTTGGGTCTGAGGTTCCCAAGAAAGGAGTTGAAGGAAGGTCCCAAGGATAAGTGTAAGGCTGAGTCCCCAAGGCATTTCCCAAGGCAGAGGTATGAGTATGAGGTTTCAAAGGATATTATTCCAAAGGCTGTATGGAGTATAGAGGTGAGGTCTCGAGATCAGTGTATCTGTGGAGGTCTTTTTCATATGGCTGCGAACTGAAAGCAGTAGGCCAAGGGAAGGCCCAAGGTAACCATGAAAGGAACGAAGGAACCGAGGTAAGGAACCAAGTTTAGAAACCAAGGGAACAAATTTAGTAAAAAGTAATTAAATTTAGTAATAGGCCGTGAATAACTCTCTCGATCACTTGGGTCAGCACCGGTTTATCCCTCCTTCCCTCTAGCCTCCTCGGAAGGCAGCCGCCCGTCTGTAATCAAGCCAGCGAGCAAGGATCAAGGCGTAGGTATGAATCTGAGTATCCCGATAAAAGTTGGACCAAGGTATCTATCTGTTCAGGTCCGGTCAGCTCAGCGGGAAGCCCCATAAGTGGCCTGTTAATTGAAAACACGTAATGCATTTATCGGTGGTTCAGTTAATGGGTGACCTTACTCACTCCCACAACTTCCTTATTGCATTATATACGTTAAAACAAAAAAAGCAATCACACGCCCACTAACGCGTAGTGCGCCTGTCTTTACTTTAGACCGAATTAAATACTGCTTAAATTAATCAATGCTCAATTAATCCAATGCTCTGTTTGTGATATCACGTATATATACTCTGCTTTGTGTGTAGTGTTGCTCTAGCTCTACGTGTTGTGTTTGTGTGTGTAGTGGGTATACCTGTAAGTGTATCTCTTTCTCAGTAAGCCGGGCTCTATTTATCACCTCGTGTTAAGCTCCGGCTCTGTTATGTTTCCATTCCTCTTGTTTAAATCCAAGCCTCTCTTGTGATTCTGTTCCTCTCTCGTGCTATGGGACTTGATCAGGCTCTGTTTATTATCTCCACACAGAATCAGCTCTGTTTGTGCTCTCCACGTCTATAATCTACGAAGGCTGCTTTTTTGTTACATAAAGCCCACTTTGTTTTGTAGGGAGGAAGCAAGAATGCCCAATTTGGAATGTCCACTTGGAATGCTCCCTTTGGTAGGTAAAAACCATAACTCATCATCAAACAAAGACTCCCCTTCCTAATTGGTGACCCGTGTTCTACTCACACTACGTTGGCCTGCCTAACCTCCACAATGTGATCCCTCCTCGATATTCTAAATAAACCAAGCGGATGAGACTTTAGAAGTTTTTCCAGAAGGTGTCAAGAAGAAGTGCCTTTTGTTTATTGGAAACCAGTAATTGGATACCTCCTGGGAATGATGTGGTGACATACCTGTGTCCTCCCTGTGTATTATTTCACACCCTGTGGAAATGTGGGGAAGTAATGGGTAGGTGCTAAATGGGGTAGGTGCTAAGAGGATCACACCACCTATTGAAATGGGACTGGACACTGGAGGTCTGGAACCTTAGGTCTTGACACTGGCTTATTCCCACTGGATTATTCTCCCATTGCTTATTGCCTTCCCATAGGGAGTGTATCGATGGCTTATCCCATTGGATTATTCCCCCTGTTGATTATTCCCCATTGGATTGGATTGGCTTAGTTATTCCCATATCCTATCTCATATTTGTATGACCTCAACAAGGGTTTTTTCCTCAACCATGAGGTTCAAGCTGTTATTTCGTCCTTATGTTACACCCGTCTCTGCCAACGATGTTGTCTGTGACAATGTGACTGGCGATGATACACTACCGGTGGCTTACCGGCTAGCACAAGGACCTTCTGGTGGGCACTTAATGAATCCATACCCCGTACCGTGTACCGTTGACTGTGGAGATCTGGAACCTTAGGTCTGGACCATAGACCTGGAACAGCACCAAACCTGGAGGCAACGGACTAATGCTGGAAGTGTACAAACCTTTCGGCTATGGACAAGTTACACGTCTATATGCGATTCATATTATAAGAAGTTTTTACATATTTTCCAACTTTGTGGTGCCTGCCCCGATTTATAATGATACCTCTGGGCACCATTCCTTAAGGCTAGTACTACCTACCCTTACCTGTAATGACCTATTGGACTGGACTAGCCAGCTCAGACCCTCCTATGATAACTGTAAGACTGTAAGGTCTCTGGCTAATTGAAAAAAGCACATAGAACCAATTACTATCCTGTTACTATCCTGTTCCCGTGCTGCTGCAACTGGTCGCGCACGAACACACATCCTATCCTGGGCAAATGGTCTCAAGAATGAGCATGCATGTTGGATGAGAACTGTTCAAACATGTAGAATCACCTCACTTCTAACCAACCACATCTAGGGCACAAGGAATCGGATCACGTCCAACTGGTAACGGGGAATTCTCGGGTGGGCCCATAAAATATCACCTCCTGTCTATGTCTCATGGGTGTTACAACTATTGGGAAGGGTAGGCAAGCTGCTGTATCTGCTATGCTAAAGAGTAGCAGTAGTGTAGTTCACTCTACCTAATGAAAGGGAAACGTAGATATATGCGATATAGTATCCTGTCTCCAGCCCCTGATCCCAGCCCAGATCTTATGACTGGAAATTAGCAGTAAAAATATGGTACACACACTAGGGATGCATAATCTCATATATATATGGAAAAGTATAACATAATAGATATGCGAGTTTGGTCGAGCCTCTTCAAATTGTTGATTTCCCAGAATTGGACACTAGTTGTTACAATGTGACTGATATTATGTATAATAGGTTCATAAAAACTTATTGGGCACTAACAGCACCTGTTATGCTCATGGGTAGTGCCGTTGTGAAGGCCTGTTGAGCTAGCTGTCCTTTATTGTATGGCGAAAACTACATAGCCTAACCTGGAGAAGTTGTAAGGTTGGTGCACCTAACACTTGGTACTACATCCGTATACTTCCCGTTGGTCTTGGTTTAGCTCCATAACGGGTATATCCCGGGTGGTTATTGGCGGGTCTCGGGCACTGATGACTTTGCTTATGGCAGTGAAAGCCATAGAGTTAAGGCCTTAATAAGGTCTTTTGGAATGGTTGTAGGAAGGAGCTACTAGTAGGGGAAATATGGGTTGCACCTGCCCCCGGCCACCTGCTTAGACCAACATGGCGAATCGAGTGGAAAGCCTATTGAACTGGACTATCAGATATGGAGAACTGGAAAGACTGTATGGCTAAAACATAGCCTCATGTATATGCTCGTTCTGATGGGTTACCTACAACCTCACATTGGAGAATACTAGCTCTCCTATTGTAGTATATGTTCGTGAAGTCACCAACATGGCTGGCTCTATTATCCTTTCGTCCTTATGTGACGACATCCCGAGAGAAAGAACCTTCCTGACATGGGAAATTTTCTTATGGCAAGGTGGCGACCCTCTGAAAATGTGGATATACACTGGTGGCTATTGGAGCAAGGCTAGCAATGACCTTATGATGATAATAGTGGGCACTTAATGAATCCACCGATCTACTACCTAGGACTCATGCTGGATGTAAGCCGGACTTCCCATGGACTCCTGCTGTTGAATCCATTTATCATTGTGCCTGCTGCCCCGACTGAACAACCTGATGAGGCCATTGAAAACTCCATATTGCCTGGTAGGTACTGACCAACCTCACTCACTCACTCACTCACTCACTCACCTTCCTGGAAACGTGGGAACCTGAAGAGAGCTCTAGTTCCTTCTCCCTTAGTGCAGTCCAGAGTAGTAGTGCAAGGCCAGTTCTGACACTACAGCTTAATAAGATTACGGAACGGAAATGGCTTGTCGATAGAGCTAGTACCGGGAAGTCTGGTCGGCGGCCAGTCCAAAGGGGCTTTACTGGCTTTAACAGAAATGGAACTAAGTGTATGGAATCAGCAGATAGTGTCTACGGACAAGTTAAACGGCTCCATGCGTCGTATATCTATGTTTATGCCAGGATTTTAAACAATCTAGTCTACTAGCCTATCATAGAGAAGACTTACCCATATGGCTGCTGCTATGGCAAGGTCTGCTCTGGTTAGGGGTTTCCCGGCTAGGTATTCTTCTCCTATTTTCAGGGAATAAAGAGAGACAGGAGGGACTAAGACAGGAACCATGGAAGGGGTATATCCCTATACGGGAAACTAGATACTGGGGAAAGCTAGTCCAGTCCAAGAGTGAAGTTAGTTCATGGAATAAAATTGGAATTGAGTGCATAGAAACCCACGAAACCCACCTGGATTTCCACTGGACATGGAGGTAGTACCGGCAAATGACTACAGAGATAGCTTATGGATTACCATTAGTTATAATTAGTTATAGCCTATGCCTTATGTTTTTATAATGACCTGACACCAATGATTTGAGGAGACAACAAGAAGCTTATTCGCGCTAGAGCAGCTCTGAGAAGTAGTTGTTCATATTTCTTTTTCATTGGCACATTTAAACCCATGGAGAGCTGTGTACCCCTCATACAAACTTTTAACGGCCCGATATGAAGAAGAAAGAGCATTCAGTTAAATAGGAGGACGCCTTATTTATGCTTTCTCTCTTTACGCTTGATGTTACGAAGAGCATGAGGTTCAATATGCTGTATGTTATGAAGAAAGAGCATGAGGTTCCATAGGGCAATGTATTATGCTTTCAATCCGCATGAACCTGTAGGCATTATGAGGAATTATGTTCCTTTCTATATCACCCTTGAGCTTACCTTACAAACAAGATGCTATATTAAACGAAGTGCAACCTTGAGCTTTACTTACAACCTCGAAGCGATATTAAACAGATTGCCTTACAACCTACCACACCACATTACTGCTTGAGACACAACCTGCCCTACTAGAGGGAGATAAAAGGAAGGCCTAACTCACTACACACCCAATGTTATAAATTACCCAGATTGACTTACGCGCTTACCCTGCCCTGCTGAACCCATGCTTTATATACGTTGCCGTTGTTGCCAAACAAAGTAAGTTTAAGACACTGGCTGGTTAGACGTGGGAAACCACAGCAAGCAATCCCCAGTCTGATTGGTCGAAATGATGGCTACAACCTAGCTTCACCAAGCCTTTACCCCATCCCATTCCCCTGGCTCATCTTATTTCTTCCCTCGATTTCGCCCCGCTCATTGAGCTTAGTTAAACTATGAATAATAATGCATCCGCCTGCTGATTGATCCAATTTGCTTATCCACCTATTGCTACCAACCACCTGGACACCCATCTTGATAGACGACCGGCTGACCTGAACTTTTAGAAATCCCTTCGAAAACTAAAAAAAACTTGCTTAAGGAACAAAGTGGCAGGCAGCAGGTTTAAGCTGGACGGGTGGGGTCCTTCTTGCTGGAATAGCTGGAATAGCGGGCTTGGCTTTTTTCTCTCATCTAGCAATAAGGGTACTTAGGATGGGTGTAGGAAGAGGTTAGGTTAATGGGTGCACCTCAAACAGAGACTACATCACGCACCTCTCTGACTGACACTACCTGACCAGCGTGAATGGCTCAACCAACCGAATTCTCTTGTCCAACTCTAGCTGCCTTACACTCCCTGCAAGTATAGAAAAGCGGTCCATCGCCTTATTTCCATTTCCTTTCCTAACGCGGTAGGCGCACTCTCTAACATATGTCGTAAATATATTCTCTTATATTCTGGTGGGTACTTTTAATGGGTAGAGGTAGTTTGGGGAATGGGTGCTACCTACCGCCTAACGCTGGGGACTACAACCACCTCATCCGTGCCCTCTGTCCGCGCTATTCGGCCAGCAGCCTCATCAGAAGATTCAGTTTTCAATAAAATCCGTTTAACTAACTCAATCGATATGCTCGTAAGTAACCAAGCATGGCTCAATCTCATCTGTTGGGAGGGGCACATTTCTTCTTTCATCTGTTGGCAACTTGAACTCAATCAATATGCTCGTCCGGTAACAACATGGCTCCTCACTCTCTTTATTCAGGTGGTCACTCACATGGGAACATAATCTCCTGCATCAGGTGGGTGAATGAATGGGTGTAGTGAATGAATATGTGTGACCAATCTGGTGTAACGTATATAAGCGTCAATGTCTAAATCACCGCATCCCGTGGTCGGAGCGTCCACCCCGTATGGGGTTATTCTGCGCATGACATCATTCTGTGATTCATTTCCTCATTTTCATCATTTTTCCACCCCGCCTTGTTTTGCGGGGTAATCAATCATTCCGTGCACCTTCCTAACCCCCAGCCACTTACACCTCCATCTAGTCATAAAGCTCAATCCTCCCGCCAGCCTAATGCATGATCCTCGGTTCTCGCAGCCCTCGTTTAATTGACTATCCCTCCTCGTTTCCTCCTATCCCCGAGCAATAGGCGAAAGCAATTGATGGCATCCTGCCTGTCATAGGTCAACGTTGTGAAAAGGCATAGTTAAGTAAATAAAAAATCTCCTTATGCCTTTGCCGTACAAGAGAAGGGCTTCTTACCTTACCCTCTCAAGAGCTGAGCGATATCTGTCTCTTTATAGCCTGCCCTTATGAGCGATATCTTTATAGCTGGTCTTTTCTATCTTGGTAACTAACAACAACCCTGGTTAAATCACTTCCTCCATAGATTTATTATTGAAGCGAATAGCGAAATATCGAATAGCGAAGACCATCACCCTCGCTAATACCAGTGAAAGTACTCATTCTCGCTAATACCTGTTCTCCCTCCCAGTGCTTATCTGTTCCAGTTATTACTTATATGTTCATACCAGTTATTATCCATATGCGCTATAAGTCGCTACTCCCTGTTCAAGTACTCATTCCAAACAGGGATATATTGATTAGGCAGCTAAGTTTTATAAGACTGCTAAGTTCGTTCATACCTGTTCCCATTATATATGTGCATACCAGATAGATAGGATCGTGAACAGCCTGCTGGATTATCTCTATCTACTGCCTGACCTCTCAATAGCCAGAACGTGATAAAGGTCCAACTGACTGCGGTAGGTCTTACGATCGGGACTGCTCCCAGACCAGATTTGACCGAAGGATGCGTTAGGTTATCCCTTTAGCGAGAAGACTATACCACCTTCATTCTTTCTCTTGCCTCATGAACCAAAGGCCCCTTATAATGAAAGCGGCTCGCGTAGCTGGAATCCCGCCCTATTCCGGATAGAAAGAAAGAAGGCAAGTATAGGAGTTCAATCAATTCTGAAATAGCGTAATTACATATATAATGAGATACATGTTTGAGTGTAAGCGAGTCATATGAAAAGGAAGCTTCCCTTCTCCTTAGTGAACGAAGCATCTGATCCTAGTGAAGTGCCAGTTGGCCAGTCTGTCTCATTTTCGGGCATTATAAGCCGGAATCTCAGAACTGGACGAAGGAAGCAAGCTTGGTCATTACCTGAAGTTTTCGAAGATCCCTCCCCCGAAGGGAACCGAAGCCCGAGCCTCTTGCCAGAGGCGAAGGGACAGCTTTTAGTGAACGAAGCAAGCTACAGGATCCATTGAATCCCCGCGGAATGCTTATGCCTTTAGGGGCATGAGGAAGGAGCTACGCTGCTCAAGTTTTCAAGTCATAAGGCAAGCATAATATCATATATAATGAGATATTTTCAAGTCATAAGGCAAGCATAATATCATATATAATGAGATATATCTTTGTATACGATATTCTTCTGGATCGATTATGAAAGTATCAGGTAGACACTAGAGAGACAGTAAGACTGAGTCTCTAATGGTGAGGGTCATGCTTCTATCTGGCATGGTCAAGGCTCGCTTGCTGTTGGTATAAGAAAGAATCACTCATAGGTAGGGGGAGGGGAGCCCGTGTTTGCTAGTTGGTAGAACCAAACTGGTGACGGATACCGGTAGGATGAGTCTCTCACTTTTGGGAGCAAAAGGTCGAACCTAAAAGAAATATTTGCCATGCGACATACTCCCTTGACACTATCTGGATCTATCTCGTTCAATCGATCACCACTTTATATACTCGTTAACCTCACATTCACTCATTCACTCACACCCCCGGAGGTGATGCAACTAATAAACGAACTCAACCTTGGGGTTGAGGCTATCATAATAGGGACATCTCCTGACCTATCTGATAAGGCTAAACCTCTGTATCAGGTAGGCCTGAAGAATCCTATTTATGAATACAGCTATGTCTGTAACCTTATCAGGAAGGAGCTCTCGCAGCACCTTAGTAGGGCACCTGAGTTCATAAAACGACGCGGTTGGAATGCCTTATGCGCTATGTACCCCGATAGAGGGTGTAATATTATACTCTGGGGTATATCCACCGAGGAGTTTCTAGCTCGGCAATATGCCTCCACAAAGAAAATCGGCCTCTACTTTGCGAAAGCAATCATCAGTCGTGCAGGTAACCAGGGCTCTATCTCGCAGCACTCATCCAAGAATACAACCGCTATATCCGAGAATATAACAGCTATATCCAAGACGCCTTTTGAACCAATCTCTATGGAACCCAAAGAGAAATTCCGAAAGTGTACAGAGCTCAGTTCTATTCCCCAGAGCAAAGAAGCAAAAAGGAAAGCAACAAGGAATGATTCAAATGATGAATCTGCTAGCACCGATAAGCCTGTTTCGACTGATGTGACAGAGAGCTCCCCCGCTGAAACCAGGGTTACAACATCTGCTGATGGATCAGCAAGTTCCATAACAATTTATAAGAGTGAAGCCAGTGAGGTGAATGAGAATGAGAAGGTGAAGGAGAAGAAGTGGTATGGGGGGGTTGGGGATGTCGTTCGTAGATTTGGAACTTCCTTAGGTGTCAACAAAGGTAAAAGCTAATGGCTGTTAGCTTGTAAATAGCCACTATTTACAAAGTTGTCCTGCGAAGCAAGTCCATGAGCCATTCCGTGATATTCAGTGATTCCTGGCTGAATGAATGGGTTCTTGCTAGCCAAGCCAGTTCCGACAGCAGTGGTGCTGGAACGGGAGGCGATTGAACCTTCCCCGGCTTGCAAGACGTTACGCTTTCTATTTCTTCTTTTTTTCTATTTGTTCGATCGATCTCTAAGGGCGGGCGAAGCGTGGAATGCGAGTTGGCGGTGTCAACTAAATGAGATGTCGTGAACGGTGGTGGTTCGGAGAAAGAGAAACCAAGGAAGGAATTCATAGCAGTGAGAGAGAAGGTCAGTTTATGATCTCAGCATCAGTGCTTCACGACCTAAGCAGGGAACCTGCGGCTGGATCGAAACCCTTAAACTACGGTGGGTTCATGTTGAGGGGATAAAAGTGATACAGAGACACAGTAGACACAGTAGGGAGACCAGCACAGTGACCTTGAGCACAGTGATGGAAGTGAGTTCTCCTCTCCCTTCCCAAAGAAAGAGAAAGGGTGACCAACCATTCTGGGGCATCCCTACTTTGAAAGCCAGTCTATAGCGTTCGGTCACACAAGCAGAATGCTGAGGTACCGCTGAGGGCTTGATCGGACCCCTGAAGCCCTTACCTTAGTTGTTGAGGAGGTGGTAAATAGGTATCTATTGCGCCTGTAGGTAAGGGCTTCTCAGAAAAGCGCAGAAAGCCAGACCTTTAGCATTCCCACAAAAGGATATTGATTCTTTGAGACAGTTAGGGACGCTAACGCTATAGGTCTTCGAATCTTCGACAAGGGACGCTAACGCTTTCAGTCTAATTCAAAAAAGATCCTTACTGAAAGGATCTTTATTGAATGAGACTGAAAGGCTTATCCTATAAGGCTTCAAGTTCCTTAAAGGCTAGATAGTTTAAGATAATACTACCCTTCCTACCATCCACCCAGTTCACCATTCCAGAAAGGTCATGGGAAAGGACAGCCATCTCAGGCATCGCACCCCACGTTGGTCCAACACCAACCCCGTCCCAATGGTGCGCCTCCACCCATCCAGCCTGAGATGGAAAAAACCCAGGAAGGAAAACAAACCAAAAGAATGGGATTTAAGGAGGAACAGAAAGCGTCAAAACAAGGAGCACTGGAACTAGCTCATATGCACCAGTTGAAGGATAATTGAACGAGCATCATTTCCAAGAGCATTTGAAGATTCTTCCCAGCCTCATCATTCGTAGGGAACGTAGTCGTCGCTTACATCAAAAGTGTGATATAATCAGCTTCTATTCTTTCTTTCACTAGAATGTAATCTTTTCTGCTATCAGAAATATGAGACAGACAAGACAGACCAGACACTTTGCAAATAGGGATCAGTCTGACTTCTCCTTCCTAGTTTAATATGATGAACTGGCTTAACTTCCTTAATGGATGTAGTATTCTAGGTCTAGGGTATAGGCGCTTGTTCTGCATCAGTGGAGATTGAGTTCGAGGGTATATTTCCGTAGAGATCGAGTTTCTATAGCTTCTCTTTCTTTAATCCGAACCACCACCGTTCACGACGACATCTCATCCGGAACTCTCGTTCTAGGGCAGAAAGAATCGATCAGTCAATAGCTGCTCATTGCCATCATTCCGGCCTCTCTTATAAACCTAGCCGAAGTTCTGATAGCCAGGAGTCATATGTTCCATAGTGGTTGCCAGGTGTTTATAACTATAGCGCTATCCCCGTAGCGCTCACTATATGTGAGGATAGCGACCCCGTTTGTTCGGGCGGAAGCCCCCAGAATCCAGGTTCGCCTGGATTATCTCCAATACGGCCCGTAAAAAATCTGGAT
>Ga0213499_10000010_pt1:22500-31819 | contig 31819 bp, 18 predicted proteins | sample Redfir_Yose_1_Me_FD_150980 | JGI IMG/M metagenome (GOLD analysis project Ga0213499, IMG submission 150980) | Leaf-associated microbial communities from Abies magnifica in Yosemite National Park, California, United States - Redfir_Yose_1 | ecosystem: Host-associated > Plants >...
AGACGGGGAAGAAATACAAGGGCCCGCCTCTCCCACACCAGAGAAGCACATGTTGATCTACTGCTGCTATAATATGCTATTGATTGTTGGGTTGGTTGAAGGGAGGGTGTATAGCTCAGTTGGTGGAGCATCGGGCTTTTAACCTAATGGTCGCAGGTTCGAGTCCTGCTATACCCACGCCTGCTTTACTGATAGAGGTTATTAATACAGTGACCCAAAGTGAGGTCCCGTTCGGAACCAAAACGGACGGACAGTGAGGGGAAGGTGGTTGGTTTTCTATCCCTAGATCTATCGGCCTTTCCCCGGCCAGGCCGCACCAACCCCAGTAGTTTTATGTTTGGTCTTTCTGTCCATTGATCCGTAAAAAAAAGTAGTTATCGACCGACCGTTGATCCATTCATTCGGTGGGTGCTTATTCCCCGGCTGGCTACTTCTATAGCATGCACCAACAATCTATCTCGCTCCAACATGGACACTAATGGAGAAGGGCTGCCCTTACTTAAAACAGCTTTTGGACAGGAGCCTGACGAATAGAATATAGAAATAACCGACCGAATTACTTTATATAAGGTGGCCCGCTTACTCTTACTAGAGAAACTATTGTAAGCTTGCGGGAACTCCCGAAAAGCCCGTTCATTCAGTTATAGAAGTGCCCGCCTGTTTCGTTCATTAATTAATCCGTTCATTAATCAAGTAGGCCCCAGCTACCGGAGATGAGGCGAGTAACCCGGCGCAAAGATTTTTAGCTTCGTAAAGTGGCAGATATAAAGGCAACTCTTTCTGTCCCCCAACTTGTCCCCCAACTTATATGTTCCCACCCACCCCACTCAGCTTAATGCGCGGGAACTTGAGCTAAAACCTAAGGTCTTAACTCTGTACTCCGGCCAACCATCAACTAGATAACTCAATCTATAGAATTTGCCTGGGTGAAAAACGGATTTCTAGTCCTATATGCTTGCCCTAGTTACTCATTGGTCGCTCTCCGGATGATGCAGTAATTCCTGGAAAAACCTCACTCCGCATGCTGTTCTTATTAGGCCCCTAGTCAAAAGGTGGGTGTGGTGTTAGTGGTAGTTCATCAAGTTCAAGTGATAGTTCTTATTCCATGGAGAGCGTTAGTGGGAGGTGGGGGCTGCAATAGAGGGAGTACAATAGTGGGAGGTATGGCCTGCAATAGAGGAAGTACATTAGCGGTAGAGACAGCTAGCAGTGGATATCATTCGTGGGAGAGGGACAGCTAGGTGAGGGAAGCATGAGTGGGAGGTGGGCCTGCAAGAGATATCATTCGTGGGAGAGAGGCAGCAGTAGAGGATAGCATCAGTGGGAAGGACAGCTAGAAGTGAGGATATCATTCGTGGGAGAGGGACAGCGGGTGAGGGGAGCATCAGTGGGAGAGACGGCCTGCGAGGGAAGCAGTAGCGGTGAGTGTGCGTTAGTAAGATACCATGTTCATTTCATGTTCATGTTCTACACACCATGTTGTTGGCACCGCATTGTTGTTCCCACACTTCGTGGGGAAGGCGTACGTACAGCTTTCCACGCAACACTCATAGCGATGAGGCAGGCGATGCAGGGTATTCCCCCGACCGAAGGAAGGTACTAAAGGTTCAGTCTAATCAATCCCTTTAGGCGGTTAAGGGATACCTGGTTCAAGATCTCCTTATCCTCTTATCCCAGGTAGGGAATGCTTGGTTCAATAGATTCTTATTCTAGTTATACCTGATTTATTATTCTGTGGATAACTATCGGTGAACGATAATACGGTGTTTCTCTTACTGAAAAGCAAGCATTAATATTATCTCTTAGTATGGCGTCAATACGACAGTCTTACTCGTTCACACCCAAGGCCTGACTTGCGCCTTTGGCCTGAGTGGTAAGTACAGTCTTGCGCCTTTGGCCTGATAAGTAAGGCCTTACTTGTAATTTAAGGAGTCGATACAAAGGAGACCTCCGAACCTGTGAGTTACCATCCGAACCCGTGAGTTACCATCCTTAATCCCGTGAGTTACCATCCTTAATAAAGGAGTCATTTTTGTATGGTCTCATATAGGAAGGAAGGTCTATCAATCTAGTAAGGAAATTATATGAAAAAGCGGTATACATCGATCTTGCGCCTTTGGCCTGATGAGGAAGTCCAGTTCAAGGAGATCGGGAGATCGATCTCGTACTATTATTCTACGTGAAAATGAAAGGAGTCCTTAGAAAGACTGACTCACCGATAAAGGAGTCTTTAAAGGCTGACTCACCCGTCCAGGAGTCTTTGATGGATATTGAAAAGCCATATAGAAAAGCCAATACAAGAAAGATACGTCTTGACAACACATGGTAAATTGGAGAGTGCGAAGGTGGCCTGCCTATAGTGGCTACCCCGCCCATTCCGTAGCTTTTCACTTCTCGCTTGCTGGCTGGTGGGAACATTTTGAAATAAGATGGCCTAGCTGGGCTGACTGGTGGGAATATAAAGCTAGCTTGTTAGCTGGCTAACTGGGATGGGTTGGTGGGCTGGCTTGGGATATAAGGCTGGTCCTACCTTCCTTGTCTGGTAATATGGTCAAGAAGAAGGTAAGGTCAAGTCGATGCGGGCGGGTTAAACTCCCATACGGGTATATCACGCACATGGGATGCACAGCACCAAGATAATTATACCCCGAACCTGTCACCAGAACCCGGAGCCCTCTCACCTCTCACCTCACCTCTCACCTCTCATCTCGCCTCACCTCAGAACCAGAACCAGCGGAACCGGAAACCGGAACCATAACCCTCACACAAACACAAGACCAACCACCCCACGAACACAACAACGACAAGCCAGATAGTAGGAAGGACAACGAGCCAGATAGGAAGGACAACAAGCCAGATAGGGAAGGCAACGCAAACAAGCAGGCAAGAGCCGGAGCTGTGAGGAAGCTGAAGCCAGAGGAAGAGGAAGAGGATGGGGAAGGGGAGGGGGACGAAGCCCCCCGCCCGCAAGCAAGAGCCGAAGCGGCGAGGAAGAGGAATAAGCCCATTACGAACGAAGATCGAAACTACACCACACATCCCATCCCAGAGTCGCTACTCATATCGCAGCACCGTGTCTTCGAATCATCAAAGCCAAGAGACAAGTCCTGCTCCCCGCCCCTGAAAGAATCACCATCATCATGAAAAGCCACTGTAGAATAGGAAGGAAGGGCCATCGCCGGGGAAGGGGAAAGAGGGAGCCACCCGGAATAAATGGGAATAGGCAAGGGATGAACTTATAATAGATGGGGGGGTATGTGGCGGGAGGACTGCTCCAGCTGATCATCAAGATGGACAAGCGATGGGGCGAAAGAGAGATATAGATAGGTTGATGGGGGGATGGTGAGGGAAGTGATATGTCGATCGAATGGGAAGTAAGTCATTATGACGGGTGGATTCACGTTACTTCGAGGGAAAGAGAATAGGTACGTCGATTGATAGGAACGAAAAGCAGATTGATTTCATTCACTTGATTTCTTTGTTCTTCCAGTCATATTACATTATATATGTGATTATGCCATTTAACTTAACTGTGAGCGAAGGGAAGGTCAGGTTAACCGATTCTAACTAGAGCCAACACCGCCACTGCCACTGGGGCTTGGGATGCCTTGAGATGCGGGCTCAGGCTTCGAGCTATGGTTGGTAAAGGAACAACAGGACTGGGTTGTTGCCCTACCCTAATGGATTTCCTGAGCATATGAAGGATAGGTGGCCCTGGCTCGAGATCATGTCGGTAACTAGAGATAACATAAAGATAAGGCATAACTCCTTAAAACGGTTGTGCTTCGCTACCTGACTGAGCGGAGCTGAGCAGGGGGTAACCCTTCGAAAGACCAGAAAGGACATTTAGCTAAGGAAAGAAAGGACCTTGAGCCAATAAAAGGTCCTGCGAGCTTCGGACCAGTCAAGGAAAAAAAGAAAGATAGCAGGCATAGCATTGAGGGCACCTGAAAATAGGATGACATACGGCATGGCAAAGTATCCGGTTATACCTGAGTTTCAAGGTTTCGCATCTTCTAACGCCTATGAAAAGTCCAATTAAGATGCCTATATTTCTTTGATGGCAAGCCCCTACCTAAATGAATGAAAAGTAAAAACCCTTGCAAGGTAGGTGAGTTATTTGGTGATTATTTCGTTAAGGTTAAGGTGGGGTACTTTTACTTATCTAAAGGTTAAGGTGGGTTACTTCTCCTTATCTGTCTGAAGGTGGGAAACTCTTCTCCTTATCTTTCTTGTAATTATTTCGTATTTGGTGTATCGTAAGGCGATTATTCCATCCAGATATTCATATTCTATTCGCCAACCCGCCACGCCTACTGTTAACTACCCGATCTTACTTACCGCACTGCCTTTATTACTGTCTGTTTACTACTGCCCCTAACAGGTAAGGCACTTACTTCCTTTGCTTTGCGAGTCTTCTGAACCCGAATCATAACGAAAACATGATCGAATAATATCGTATACAAAGATATATCTCATTATAGATGTAATTACGCTTGCCTTATGACTTGAAACGAAGTGTTTCACGAACGTCAAGTTAGGGTGATTCACTTCACATTCCTTTCCCTCCTGCTGTCGGGCGAGCGGTTCGTACCCTCACCCCTCGATCTCCCATGTCAATCGAGCGACTCCGTACCTTCGACTCACATCGAATCGAATCGAGTGTTATTACATATATAAAGAATGACTGGAAGAATTGCTGAAGTAGAAACTTTAGGAAGAATTGGCTCACCTGAAGTATGAAGGTGAGGAAGAACTGCATTTGAAGCGAAAGGGCATTAGTTTCACGCTTTCGGATCGCATAAAATCACGAATCTAGTGTTATTACATATATAAAGAATGACTGGAAGAAATGGACCTCACCCTTTATTTCTTCCCCTCAAAGAGCTCTGCGAAGGTAAGGTCCTGAAAGTCCTTACCTGCCTGAGCTCAGGTAAGTAAGAACCCAGTTCTTCAGAATTGGGGCAACGTAGATCTATAGTGCTAAATTCTGGAAGCACTTTTCCGGCCCGGAAATACGGTCAAGTAATCACTTGACCCCTAATCACCCTCATCTTGCGTTAGAAAGAGGATCCTTCTTAGCGTTTCCTGCCGGCGGCCCGGGGCCCCTCCCCTACCTATCTGGCTGGAATAATTTATCCCATTCCATTACTCATTTAAGGGTGGACACCCACCCCCGACCCACTTTCTTTTGCTCCTCCTTCGGCTCCACGAACGCGTCACTCACCTAGAAGCTCATGGATTGAAACACTCTCAACCCCATCCAATAGATAGAATGTATGTAATAGCATGGCCCGGGGATCCGGAACCGGTAACTCAAGTGGGAGAGCCGTGTCATGGGTGACCTTATTGCACGGTTCAGAGAGCACTTGTGTATGTGATGCATGCAAGTGAACGTGTACAAAAAAGCTGTCGCGAAGTTCCGTTGTCCGTTCTGTCGTCGACCCTATTTATGTTTCTATGATGGCCCAGGAACACGCTTATCCTTCAGCTGTAGAGAAACTTCTGAATCGCGAGGTACCATTACGGGCTCAATATATACGAGTGTTATTTCGTGAAATAACTCGAATTTCGAATCATTCACTTGCTTTAACTACTCATGCTATGGATGTGGGAGCATTAACTCCGTCCCTGTGGGCTTCTGAGGAGCGGGAGAGATCGTTGGAATTCCATGAAAGAGTCCCGGGAGCCAGGATGCATGCCAGTTTCATACGACCAGGTGGAGTGGCACAAGATCTGCCTCTTGGCTTATGTCAAGATATTTATTCCTTTACACGACAATTCGCTTCTCGTATTGACGAATCAGAAGAGATGTCAACCGGCAACCGTATCTGGAAACAACGATTAGTGGATATTGGTACTGTCACTGCACAGCAGGCAAAGGATTGGGGATCCAGTGGTGTAATGCCAAGAGGTTGCGCGACACGAAGACATTGGTAGCAATATGGGGGAGGTTCCCATCAGGCAACGACGGTTCTGCCTGACCCTACTCAAGCATGCCCCTACTGTTGCAAAGACTTGGTGTGAAGCCTCGGGGACGACGTACCCCAATAACTGGGGGGCTAGGGTGAGCTGAGGGGGGACAGCGTAAGTAAGCGAATGTGTATAAGCCCAGTCAAACATTACTGTTCCAGGCGGGCCACCTTTGGTGTTTGGCCGTGCGTGGACGGATTCGCCTCTGGCCTCTGGGCACGTCGTAACCGCATGAGTCCACCGGGGTAGAGCACGGTCCGCCAAAATCGGCATAGGTCAGGTGCTATTAATGGAACACGGTAAGCCCATATTTATCCATATGGAGGTGCTGCGGGCACATAGATATGTGGGTAGAGGAAGCCTCAAAAAGCGAAGGCCGAGCTGTAATGGCTCGGATAGGGTTACGTGACCCGCACCGAAAGGTGGCTGACTTGGTGAAAGCGGCTTTCTCCAATTGGAAGCAGATCAGCTCGGCTGCCCCATTATATCGATACCATGCATGGTCGAATCGGGCGGCCCCCCTGCCCCGAAAGGTGGGGGGAGGTGCCCACCCACAAGAACCCCCTAACTAATTGGCTATCGGTTATACCTTCCCTATAGTCGAGGGGAAGGTAGGTATCGGTATAACCTTGCGGTTTCACCTTATGTTTAGGAATTCGGATAAGTTTGGGATCAACAGCAGTCGAATTGTGGTGGTACGGAAGTCTCCTGAGAAGCGGACTCCGCGAACCGGCGCCCTCCACCCTCAACCTTTGGAACCACATTCCTCGCAGCTAAGTTTACTCTATTGGTTGGTAATAGTTGCGGTCCCCGCCACTTTTCAATTCGGTGGCGCATAAACGGGGATGCCTGCGCCTGCTGGGCAGGCATCTGAGAATGATTCGAGCCGCACGAAGGGAAACTTCCACGTACAGTTCTCAGGGGGGGGGAGGAGCCCGACGGGGTCCCCCACTTACTTGGGTCTTGGCCTAAGTGGTGGGCCTACCCATCCCAACCGGGAGTATGCTGGGATTCGCGAAAAGCAGCACCTTACGATGCCCATGACCAATCGGATTCTGACGTACCAGTGGGTACCAGAGGAGATTGCTATGATCGCCACTGTATCCGTATCGAAGAGATGCGACAAAGTCCTCGAATCATTGTGCAATGTCCTAATCGAATGCCTAGTGGCATGATTAAAGCCGATGATCGTAAGCTATGTCCCCCATCACGATGTCAAATGAAACTACCCATGGAATCGTGCGCCGTGTGAAACGTAGATGCATGCCGTTCTTAACCGAGACTCAGGTTAAGCCCCGTCTCGGAACCGATAGGGGTTAGGAGTAAAGCATCCCGAGGTGGCGTATCTCGGATACGTGGAAGAGCATTGGGAAACCCGATTTATCCATTCGATAGGGGAGCAGTTTTTATCCGGATGAGGTTATACCTTTCCCTACCTCTAGCTAGTCAGGCTATAGGGGAAGGCATAGCGCTTCGCCCGTTCACTTATTGAATAGGGGGTGAAGGATTTTTCGCCCTATCAGTTATACCGGTTATAAGGTTATACCCCTCGCTACTTACTATAGGAGGTAGGGGGGGGGGGGGGGGGGGGGAAGGTATAACCTTGCGTGGCCGGCTACTATAAGGGATCGACTGATAAATCTCTTATTCATCGATCTGAGAAGGGAAGATTGGGGAGCTAGCTAGACAGACAGTAAGTGGCTTGATGAGGATAACTGAGCTGACACGCCGGGGTTGGCTGCTGGCACAACAGGGTGGTGCCTTACCGCAGGCGGACGCCGCCGCGGTAGCGTTCGTGGTGGTGCATCAGGATTCCAATGTACTGCGTCCAGGCAGGATCAGAACGAGCTTGCCGGCGGACCACTGCCGTCCCATTATTTAGTGAGCTGGAGCGCAGCCATCTCATCCACTGAACGGAGAGTCGAAACACTAAAGGATATCCCATAATTTGTGTGTGTAGGCAACTACAATATATAGTGCACAAATTCTGCAAAAGGACCGGAAAAGAAACGCGGCGGCATAGTAACCACGGGACCGGATAAATACGATGTACGGGATCCTCGTAGTAGGCTGGACCAACATCCAGCCGAGAGAGGACAGCCTTTAGAAGAAAGAAGCAACAGGTTGGGTGGGAAAGAGAACGCGGAGCGTTTCGGGAATCACCAGATAATTTGTGGAGGAAAGATGATTCTATAGTGAATTACGGCAACGTAGATCGATCTATAGTGACAGAATTACGGCACTATAGATAGATCGTAGTTTCCCTTCGGATAACCTTAATTTGTGTAGGTTATCACTTACCGGGTGAAAATTAGGTTCGGGAAGATATGACTGACCCTTTATTTCTTCCCCTCAAAGAGCTCTGCGAAGGGTCCTTTCAGGCTAAGGTAAGGTAGGTCCTGCCCACCCAGTAAGGTCCTGATCAACCCAGTAAGGTCCTGATCAACCACCCTTCTAACGCGAAGTCAACCCTACAGATATGATCCTTAGAAACCCTTCTATCCGGTATTTCGTGTCAGGTAACTTTCGAGGGGGGTAACTTTCGAGGAGGGTTGCGCCATTAAATGCACTATAAAGTTCTCCTCAGTTCAGGCTTTCGAGAGCAGAGGGCAGGCAGTCAATGGAAGAGTACTCATGGAAAGAAAGCAGCAATCTTTCAAAGAGTCATGGAAGAGCTCCTCAGATGGTCAGTCCCTCTTGCATTCAGTCAGTTCCACTTCCCTCTTTCGCGAATATGGAGAATATGACCTGTTTTGTGTCCATCCCAAGATCCAACCACCTACCCAAGCACAGGAATGTGTGGAATGAAAGGGACTTTAACTGATCTACAGTCATTCATTTATACAGGCACTGATACATTCATTCCGGGCTCGAGTGACTGGCTTTCCTTCCTCTAAAGCCTCCATTTCCATCAAACGGTCTGGATCAGTCAACCTCGCTCAAGTGCTTTCCTCCATGTCTATCAAATTGATTTAATCTGGGCTATTGGTATCAGTCACCGAATCCTTACTCTAAGGACTTTCTTTACCATTGCTTTCTTTCTTTACAGTTGGGATCTTGTTACCCATCAGTCACTAACCCTCTTATTTATGTTCACGCTCTCTTTCTCCAGGCCATCCCCTCAAAGGAGCACAAGGTTGAGCCTACAGTATGAACCTTTCATTTTCCCACTTTGCATTGACTACAGTATGACAGTTTAGATACAGGAAGAATACACATAGAGCACGGGCTTGGGCACTACAACCAGTCGTACTTATGTTTAGTTTTGTATTAAGCATAGAAGAGTTGTTCCGGGATTTGGGATACTCACGAAAGGAAAGCTAATGGATAGGATCGAGAAAAAAAC
>Ga0213499_10000011_pt1 | contig 31374 bp, 15 predicted proteins | sample Redfir_Yose_1_Me_FD_150980 | JGI IMG/M metagenome (GOLD analysis project Ga0213499, IMG submission 150980) | Leaf-associated microbial communities from Abies magnifica in Yosemite National Park, California, United States - Redfir_Yose_1 | ecosystem: Host-associated > Plants > Phyllosphere >...
CGGTGGCACTAGGGATAGCTACTAACCGTAGGGAAAAAAGGCGCCCTGTAGAACAGATCTATTGGCTCGGCACGTATCCATTTGTTCGAGGGTAAGAGACAATTCCATCTTTATTTAGTAGTTCCGCACCTTTTCATCTTGAGGGTAATTATGCTTTATTTAGCCCTGCCTGCCCGGTTCGTTAGCCAGCCAATAGAGTGAGAAGCCTAACCCATAGAGTTAGTGGCTTGTAAAAACGCGTCCTGGTAAATTGACATTCAAGAACCTGGCCTTATACAGGCTGGTAATTTTGAGAGTGCGAAGGGGGAGGTACGTTAAGTGACTCGACCGTTAGGGAGAGGAACGACTGCTCTATTTTGGGCAAATTTGAACATTCAATTTATATCTCTTTGTATACAATATTATACGATATTCTACGATATTATGGTACGATCGATTATGAGAGCCTAAAGCGTAATTACGTAGATAATGAATGACCGGTGCGTAATTACGTAGATAATATCTAGAGATCCTCTCCCTTCGGTCGAGTGTCTAAAGACCGTACATTCAGAGGCAGCACCTAAAGGCTAGGGAGTTGTGTAAAGTACGATGATACTTGGTCTTTATGCTCTCTAAAGTGACCGAAATCATACGAGTAAATATAGATTTATTAGGGCCTTCGATCCACGCACGTCTTACGGTCTTGACCTGCTTGAGAGAGGGGAGAACCACCTTACTGGATAATAGTAGACTGCCCGAGTGTCAATGGTAGGGTAGGCGTGGAGAGCTTTTCGCGGGGAAACTTGCAAGTACAGTTTGGGGGGAGGCGGATGTACCCGAACAAGGACTGGGCGTCGACCCAACCTTATGAGTATTCAGACTATAACAGTTCCGATGAACAGTCACCAACTTTTGACAGTTATACGATTCCAGAGGATGATTCAGAATTGGGTCAATCACGTTTATTAGAAGTGGACAATCGAGTGGTTGTACCAGCCAAAACTCATCTACGTATGATTGTCACATCTGCTGATGCACTTCATAGTCGGGCTGTACCTCCCTCAGGTGTCAAATGTGATGCTGTACCCGGTCGTTCGAATCAGACTTCCATTTCGGTGCAACGAGAAGGAGTTTGCCACGGTCAGTGCAGTGAGATTCGTGGAACCAATCATGCCTCTACGCGTGCGCCCGGATACATAGGCCGACTGCTGAGCCCACTCTGGCTCAGCCGCACCTTCTCGAACGGGCCAATTCGGTTCAGGTGCGAGCTACCTAAGGAGCTATTATAGCGATATCGTGGCTAGAGCAGTAGGGAAGAGAGGAGCCTCTCTAGCTAGTAATAAATGAAATAATAAGGGGGGCTCCGGTGGAGTGGAGCGGAGGAGACGGTTAGGACAACGAACTCGAAACGCGGAGCCCGAACCGAAGCCCGAGGATATAGCTTTTAGTGGGCCGGCCAATAGCGCCCCGCCGCAGTCGGTGGCATTACCCTCCGCGGCACTCACTCGAGGAACCTCATAATTTGTTACGGCAACTACGATCGATAGTGAGTGACAGAACCCTGAGCTGAGCTGAGCTGAGCTAGCTCAGGCTTTGGGGGAAATATAGGGCGCTAAGGTCGCATAGATCTTACCGGTCTTACGCATAGCGAAGCTTACCTGAGGCTCAGGTGTCTTGAGCATAGCGAAGACATTTATTTATTCCCCTCAAAGAGCGAGCATAGCGAAGGCCAGCTCAGGCGCATAGCTCAGGATAAGCATAGCGGCATAGCCCTGACCTTCTCAGGTCACTTACCTGAGCATAGCGAAGGTCGGTCTTACCTGAGCTCTGCTCAGGGCTCTCATTCATTTTCGGCCTTACCGCCGCCGCTATGCTTAAGTGATAACCTGACGCTATGCCTTCTCGCAGGGATAACACAAATTCACACACAAATTCAGCCCGCGCAAGGACCTAAATTCCCATTAGGAGGTTGGTTGAACCAAGGACCTGTGGAAGTCGGGGCTACCCCGTCCCCATGGCAACAGTGTCCTGAGGGAGGAGTTCAGAGGCCTTCTAGTAGCACGGACTTCTCCAGGTCATGCGAAAGAGGCCAGTCCAGGATCGTACTGTTCCTCTACAGACAGAGACAACAAACGCACGGATCTGTACCTCTACGCGCAAGCAAGCTAGACAATCTCATTAGAGAGAAGCGTAGCTCAGGTTATCACTTACCTGAGATAGATTGAGATAGCGGCGGCCAGCCCGATCAACCCTTCACATTTTCCCTTCCTGGCTTCACCACGACCTCAAAGTATAACTCCTGGAATAGTAGCAGCCACCGACAGATGCGTCCCTCCAGCACTGGTTTGTTCACCAGGTACTTCAAAGTAGAATGGTTCGTGAAGAACTTGAAGTGCCCACCCAATGAGTAGTGCTTTCACTTCTGTAGGGACATGGCCAGTCCCTCCCTCTCCGTAGTGGTGTAGTTTCGCTCAGTGTTTTACAACTTCCTGCATTGAATTGCGGGAGTTTCAGTCTACATAACGTAATTTTATGCAGCAGAACCAACAAGCCCGGTCGAACAGAAATGAAGTTGGCATGGTATTCCCTCTATCCCGGTCGAACAGAGACAAAAGTCGGCCATAGTTATACAGGGATAGACGAAAGTCAGCATTTATTAGATTTCATGCCATAACTGGTTTTTGGAAGAGTCAAATCTTCTCGGGCCATCGTCGCGTCGCATTGAAAGCTCTGTTCCTACGCGCAGGATTTCCCATAGGAATTGCAGATCGACTGGGCCTTCTGCCTCACGGGAAGGATGTGGAGTTTATTATTCCTCTCGGGAGATTCAAATTCGTCTACATTGGTTTGTCCGAGCGAGACTTAAATAATCAGAATATGAGAGGATAGATGGGTACGGAAGAACTCGGACGAATGATAGGGTAAGAGAGAAGAGTGAACGGCCAAAAGAAAGCTCCTCTCATTGGATACTGCGTTTCCTAGTTTAGGCACTATCCAACTTCGTCAATGTCCAGGTCGTAGCCGTTCATCTGGCGGATGAGGTGGTTAATCAATAGGATTACCCCACTACAGTCCTCAACGCTCAATCAGTGAGGGTGGAAACAAAGTACATGGTTTGTAATCGGCCTTTGAAAACCAACCTATTTTCCACTGAAAAGAAGAGGTGGCGTCACCTGACCTTTCCCATGAAATAAGTCCTCCTCCTTGGTTTCATATCGAAATATTATGGTCTTCTCGTCCACTTGAGAATACGGTTGAGTCGATGGAGCCATCCTGGACCCGAGGTTTGCAATATTGATTGACGTATTTGGGTCGTCAGAAGTGCACTCATAAAGTCCAAAGGTAGAGTGACTTCAGAAATTAGGCTATGAAATCATCCCAACTGGACATCGAAATCCCCCATAGGGGACTTCGTAACCCGAGACCAATAAGGCTCCTCGAGGTTAAAGGTCCTTATGGCTCGGTGATTTGTCGATATTAAGGGTTAATATAGCATTCTTAGTCTCCGATTAAACGTTCCATATAACGCTCTTTAAGGGCCTTTGAAACGTGACGACATATCGAGACCTATAGTCGTTATCACTCCTCGACACCAGACCGGGATAATAGTCGCACTCCTTTAGTTCCTCTCCCTTTGGTCGAGTCACTATATGTCTTCGACTTATTCCCCGCCAAAGTATTCCTCAGCCTATAGGGGGCTGAGAGGCCACATTAAGTCTTATCTTTAAAGCTATCGCTATCGCTCCAAGCTTTAAAGTATAAGGATTTTTTGTGGCTTGGGGAGATAATGTACCACATCGGGTATAAACCATTTTGAAAAGGGTTAATAGTTTCCCTTCCTAAAATTCCTTTTTATTCCATTGCATCGCAGAGAGAAATCTAAAGACAATGGGTGTGTTTTATCTTGTCATGTCTATCGGTTGACCTTCATAATTCAGGCATGCAACCTCTCATAACAATCTACTCTTGCTTGGTGTTTAGCCAACCAATCCATTTCGATGATCACATAATAGGAGCCTAATGGAATAATATGGAGATCCATTTTGGTCTCACACACGCCCGAATCCACAGTACAATTGGGTATAAAACCCTATTCCTTCTCCAATCCCGCCATACCAGCACACTATAGGGGATTCACAACTTGTGGGCGGAGGGCCAACACAACTATAGGTTTCTAAAGCTGACATGCGGGCGACCATAGCTACCGAAGATCGAGATGTTCATGCTGCCTGCGGCCACTACACTAAACGATATATCTATTTAGCCCCTTTTTATAGGAAAAGGTCAAGAGCAGGGGATATTCACAGGGGCAACAATACGGAGGAAGCCACACTGAGAGCTACACTTTGAAAGTAACACATAGATTTATTTGCATATTCAAATATATAATACAGGAGCTAAAAAGGCGAATCCCCTTTGACCCCTTGACGAGGAATGATCAATACCATCACCTTACCCCTTGAGCCCCTGATCGCTACTTTCCCCCATGATTAGGACCGATAACGCTCGATAGAGGTCTTTGATAGAGGCCTGGGAATAGAAAGAGGTCTTGACACACGTTATGCCTCACATTTTCACTTTTGCCCGGGAAAGACCTAACGCTTAACCCTGTTAATCAGGACTGACGCTTCGAACCTTGCACCTTGATTTCGAACCTCCCCTTTTAGCTCTTACATTACCCGATTACCCCGCTTCAACAGGATGGACTCACGCTTCGAACCTTGAACCCTTCAGCTCCAGATAAAACCTGTTGCCCGGGAGGGAAGGGACTACGGAACCAACGGCTCCACTAACAGATAATAGCTGCTGCTACTTGCCCGAGAGGGAAGGGAGGGAGTAAGGATACAACGGATCAACCAATGGAACAGACAGCTTATAGATTGAAAAACATAAAGGGAGGGACGTGGGGAACAAAGAAAGTAAATGCATATCTCATATATAATGTGCGAGTTACCACCTATATCTTTATCCGAATTCCAGGTAATACGCTTTTGAATAAGCTACACGGGAGCAGGACACGAAGTGGCTTGAAACAGATTTAACAAAACAGTATATATTAACATTATTATTAAGATAAATCTTCTTTTAAGCTGGTCACAGGTGCGGAGCCCTCATCGCTGGTACTAAAATGAATTGATTCTTACTCAATTTTGGCATTTCATGAACTTTCTCTATGTTAGTCGGGACGGATTAAACAGAGTCATTGGCTGAGCGGGGATACTCAGCTGGGATACTAGGCAGGGACGCTTTGCTACTCCGCTTGCCTTTGATACTTGGCACTTGCCTGGGCTCCCGATGGGATTGGTCGCGCCTATGGGCTGACCTTGGATACTTGGTTGGGATACTTCAATTGGATACCGGTTAAATAAAATGATCTCATTTAACATTATTGGCCAATAACATTCTATTTTTAGGAGGCCAAGGAGCGTAGCCCTCATCAGAACAATGAAATGGATTTTATCTTTACCAAACTATACCCTTCCAGAGAAATCCCTATGATTGCCAAGTAGTGCGATGACAGGATGCCGGTACTTGATGCCAAGAGTCGATGCCTGCAATGCCAGTATAACCAGTTGTCAGTATGAGCTAAAAGGAGGTGCAGCAAGAACCTATACTCCGTGCTTGAAGCTCCAGTACGTGACCTGTTCTCGATCCCCCGTACCCAAAGAAAAGGAGGTGTGTGGGATGGCCATGCGTGAGGATGGCCCATTCGGCGGGTTTGTCGAGCGAAGCGTTCTGCCAAGGGAGAAGGAGGAAGGGCAGTGAGGGCAGATTCAGAGAGCATAGAGGGTGAGGCTATGAGTAAACTCTTGCTGAACCGACTGCAAATAGTGCTCTATTAGGCACTTGCCTAGGGAAACTCCGAAAGGTTCATTAGGGAAACTCCGAAGGGTTTATTAGGGCTTCTCCGAAAAGATTTGAATGAAGTCTGACTGGAACGCCAATTGAACCCTTCTCTAGGCGCTTGCCTAGGGAAACTCCGAAAAGTTGCTTAGGGGAACTCCGAACATGAAATAGAGTACAAATCAGACGCTTCGTTGGCAGTGAGTGAATCTTCCATGTCATATAATCATTTTTTCTGGTACTCTGCTAGGTAGGGGTAGGAGGATCAGGCACTTACTTTCCTTAGGGCAACGCCACAGGGCAACGCCCACTTTGCTTTCTCAAATTCCCACTTATCAGTTGAGAGTTCGCTGCCTCACCTTATCGGTATGGTGGTAATTTGGAGAGTGAAAAGGGGCTCTTCATCTTTTTTCCTCCCCTTCCTCGTGACACAAAAGGGATAACCTTTTTTTATTCCTGAGGGGGATCCGGTTCTGAAAGGGAAAGTGGGCCTCCACACTAAGGCAAGAAATTCCTTCCTAAAGTGGTCTAGAACTAACAAGTCTAGGTGGGTAACTTATAAGGAGACATGAACCTGAAAGACAGGTCTCTGCAGTGGATGCTAATTCCATAATATAGGCTCCTCCTCGGCGGTAACACACGATACCGAGAAGGTAATAACCAATAAGAAGGGTAAAGTATTAGGGTAAAGGATAAATAGAAGCCCCGTACATCCTAAGATTCCTAAAGGCAAGTGTTATCGAAGCATATCCTGGTTGTCTGGCTGTCTGGGCATCATATTCTAGGTAAGAAGTCCATCCCCATCTAACGAGGTTGCTCTGATGGACCATAATCCAAGTCATCCGGCAGTTGAACAAAGCTGAAGTTCTGTACGATATCTGCGGGAAACCAACCCTTTCAGCTAATAGACAATAATCCTGCAGGAGCATGCTACTAAAAGTTCTACAGATAATCGATCTCAGGCTGATGACTCATGAGGAGATCTATGTCTGGAACGAAGAGCAGAATCAGATCTGCTACAGGGTACTAAAATAAAGCTCTTTCTTGCTCCTGGGCTAGAGTGTAGACCTGGAACTGTGCACGCATCCAGTGCCTTGCGCACGCGTCCCGGATGGATTAGGAGGAGAAACAGCGAACAGGGGCGGGTAGTCACCGGACCCCTGTCTGGAACAAGCGGTGCGATCAGATCTGTAACGGAAAACCGGACCTGCAGAGCCACAAAGACAGACCAAGTGAAAGTCGACAGGTCCACGAAGATGCGACAGAGCAAGATACAACTAGATACAAAAAAAGAATATAGAATATTAAAATAGTAGTGTAGGATTCTGCTTTTGGTACGCCAGTGTTTAAACCCTCAGATTACCAGTGACAATGTCCCCGAAATCGAACGAATGATAAATCAATGAACAATAGTCGACAAGGAATCAAGAAGGCAACACTTCAATTAATTGGTCTCAACACAATTCTGGTATGTCAGAAGACCTTAACTTGTCGAAGATCTTGTCGAATAGCTGCAGAAGACTTTGAGAGCTGTGAACTTGCAAAGCACTAGAGTATCAGAGGGCATGGGATCATAAAGACATGCGTTATCTACTCATTTATTTATCTATCATTATTATTAATACGTTATAAAAGTGGTATGGTTCGCATGCCGGCCCTACCTCGCATCCGGGTCAATAGCCTACGATAGTACTAAGATATCGAGGCGGGTGAGATAGGTGGGTGGAAAATCCTAATCTATGCATGCCTAGGGTTAACCGGAGCAATCAACTACGACTTCAGCTGGTCCGAGGCATAATCAATCTTGATCAACCGCGATAACCATTCGATTTACCGTATCAAACCTACCTATCATTAGCGTTATTGGCCGGTTCCATCACAACCATCTTTGTTCGCCTCAACCCGAGCATTGCAAGTTGTGCCAACCGTACCAGGACGAGGGATATTTAGGTAAACCGCTTCCTTTGATGGGTGAGAGGGCGATAACTAGACTCAACGATATCGGTATCTGCCGCAGAGAAGAGCTCCTTGGCATGCGAACGGGTGAAACAGCGGGGTATAACTGAGATACATCAATCGCATATCCATCGTTTTGTGGTACTACTTGCTGCGGGGGGAGTCCAGTGAACCATAGCTAGAACATGCGGATAAGCCTAGAGAGCCCTTCCTATACACAGCGGGCATTACCTCTATCGATGGCACGGGGAGTAAACACATGCATGGGAACCCTTCTAAAGCAGGGGAGGTATCGTCCATTGAATCTATAGAGCATTGGATAGTTAGATCCGCAACCTCAATTCGATAATTCGTGTACTGCTTTCCTGCAGCAACTGTATCCGCATCAAACGCTCTCCTTGGCAGCCTTTTGTGTATTTAAGGGGCGTTGTATCGGGTCAAGGATATGAATCCCAAGATGTTTGAGTGATAGACATGCACATGGAAACCTAGGACCTTAAGACTTGGCGTATGCATCAGCCCTTGCAGCAACCTGAACCTTAGTTCGATATGGACAGGGGTACGTAAGATGCCCGCCCAGCAATTGATGGAATAGAAAATGAAATAAAAGCATAGGCATATTGGTCAACAGGAGTTCTAGCTGGAACCACTTCTAAGGCTGAACCGGTCAATCCATACCTGTATCCAACGGGGGTCTTTCTCTGGGCAAGCAGAGGTAAGGGCTGGTTCTTCCGGGCTTACTACTCCCATAGTTGTATCGTCGTCGACCCCCGCGTATCAATCAATATGCTTACCTCGTATCTTGATCAACGGCCGGTATCAGTAAGCATTATCGTATCGAATATGACCAGCCGTACCAATGCTTGGGATGAAACCGCATTCATGCACTAACTATTTCTTCAGCACCGGAAACTCTATTGACCCGAGAGTTGGCAGAACCGGTTATTCGAGTTATTGCCAGTCATTCCTAGTGCACGGCCTAGAATGTGTACGTTTTATCTGCGGCATGTCGACCTCGCCCGGGATCCACCTCGATCGGTAGCGTTATTGGTACGCGCTTCACATCTGGATCACTTTATTAAACCTTGGCATACTTGGGAGCGGCATATTGAAGACAAGCTCTAAATCCTGGGCATGCAAAACCAGAATATGCTAGGTCTGGGAGATACTAACTGTTACAAGCTGGCATGACATCCATTTGAAACACGTTTCATCTGCTAACTGTAGGGCCCCCTTTCCATACCTATTTTTTTGTCCTCGCATCTTGATCAACAGGTCTAACAACTGGACCAATTCTATAGTTGGCTGAAGCAATTGATATGCTTGCATCCCTCCCTGAACCCGAGCAATATTCCCCGCATCCAACAGGCGTGGTGTAGAAGGCAGAATCTAGTTGTTGTGGATAAACTTTTATACCCATTTCATTAGCTGGCGGAACCTATAAGTGTCTCTCTTAACATCTTCTGCTAGCTGAAAAATTTGGTTGCTTTGGCATTTTTAGGCAACCCTTCTAACACTAAATGGTTGAGCAGATAAGACAAAACTCACTTTTTAGAACGATATAAAGATCAAAAACTTTATTGCCACCAAATACAAATTAAGTTTTCAACATTATGCTTACTTCCCGTTTCTCTTGGCCCTGGAGGTGCCGGGGGAATAATAGTTGAAAGGCTTCCTTCAGTTCTCCCCACATTCCATCTTCACCAATCTTCACACAAGCAATGTGTTGAGAAGCTTCAATTACTTTCACTTTCAGGCTCCTCTTATTCTCAGCACATAGGGGGGCGAAGGAGGTCGCATTTGCTTCTAACCCGGATTCGAACATGATGTGCTCCGGTATCCTCCCTTGGAATTGGTTCATCAGATAGAACTTATTCCTTGCTCTTCTCCCTCTTTTAGCTTAATATTATCTTGCTAAAATATCTTCTTATACCTTTCCCTGTAAGAATCTCTTTGAAGGATCAGATCCTCTATCAAGGAGTCAGTCCCCTTCCCCGCACCCTGACGATCTGTTCCAGCATTATGGTCGCCTACCTACCTGGAAGTAGTGGTCGTGGTGGTACAGCGGTGGCCGGCCTATTCACCCAAAAGAATTTCCCTATTTATAAGTCAGTCAGTCGATTCGGGACTGGAGGAGTTAGGTGTGACACTGGCTGCATTTGACTTTCCTCCACCACACCACTCCGTCCGTAATGCTCAGTTCGGCATGGATAGAGGAATGAATCTTCTGATGCTGCTGCTAATGAACGGAAGGTGCGGCCAGGAGATATGAGTCCACTCAACATACGTAAGATAAGTACTTACCGCAGATAAGTGCCGTCAGACAAGAGAGAAGGGATTACCCCCATATGTTAGAATGACCACCGGCCGACAGGAGAAGTTACCCATCCCGGGAAGAGATATGTCCTCTATTGTTCTTACATCGAGATAGGAGGAGGAGATGTATCCCATCGCCATATGGAAGAATGGATGGATAGACTTGCTAGAGCGAGTCACCTATATGATCATGGGTAGGGTAAGGGAAAATAACAAAACTATATGCCCGGGAGTATGTCAGGCAGCCAGAGGCAGCTGACGGCAAGCAGCCGCCCTTTCCTTTCGCCTGCAATAAATCTAGCGAGCAGTTGGAGATTCATAATTTCCGATTAAAGAAGAATCCAGTCGTCCCGCTACAACAAAAATAGTGCTTAGAATGATGTACGAGGATTCCTCTCCACGATCGGCATTATCATGACGAAGCATTATGGAAGTAGACCAATGAATGCGGCCAGATGGATTCGTTCGATTTGATCAGTCAACTATGACGTAAATAAGACTGGGTTTTAGTAGGAGAGCCCACCTGCAGCCCCCTACCTATATAACTGGGTGGTTTCACCTTGTATTGCTTAAATTGACTCAATATCTGAACTAGGAACTTGCCAACCACACTCTAAAACAACAAGCAACAATCGGAGCCTCTTGGGAGAAGGCATGCGTGTTCTCCTCTACTCTAAGAGTTGGTTTGGGGAGCTATGAGAGCTAATAACGCACACACCAAACTACAATTGAAAAAGAAGAGGATTGGCTTCACACATTGATAGAAAGTGACGCTCAATCAAAGAATAAGGGCCATAGATTGATTTCTTGATTGATGGAAGGATTGAGTGAGAGTCAGGGTCTGCCTGGCCAATAATTAGTTCTTCTGTTCGGACAGGTCCGACTAAGGTATGATTTCAGCATCAGCTGAGGGGTTCCCTTCAATAAGGACCACATCAACACTGGCCGAGAATATAAGGCCCCCACGATACCCAACTCACCCCCTCCACATGCCACATCAAACAGAGCAGACGACAGACAGACACAGGCAAGGGAACCACATAGAAACCCTACAAGCCAGGCATACCAGCAACATAGAACTTAGCAGCCATACACATTTACACCCATACAAGATAGACATAGCATGCGATGGAATGCAGATGATTACATACGTTAATTCAAAGGCAGGGTCATACGCCAGTCAATAAGTGCCGAGAGCTCGGAGGAGTTATTGCCTGGGTTATTTGATACCGATTACCTTGTTGCTACCTATTCACTTTTTGTGACCAATTTCCTTGAGACCAATTTGCCCTAGTCCGATAGCCATTGTCAGCCAATCATAGCCGGTCATAGCCTCAAGGTGCGGTCATTGCATAGAGCATACATATCCACCACCCATACAAGAAAGAGGTCATCATCACTGGACGATAAAAAGGAAATAGCCCCGTCTCCATGCCCGACAGAGGAAATGTCCCCAACATACCCGGGAGAGAGGACATAATCCCAGGATATGATAAGGTACAATGCACCTGTTGAGGATCATACGCCTTACAGAGGTTTCACACAACATACAGAGATAACACACGCAATACACAGAGAGACAGGGGAGGTTAGTTGAGCCATCACTAGAGAGAGCCATTCAGGTAGGGAAAGAAGAGAGGTGGGTGGTCATTGCCAGCCGATCATAGCCGATTGATCATAGCCAATAGCTAGTATAATAGCCAGAAGGTATAGCCAGAGGGTCTGTGCCAGCGGTTGTAGCAGCCGATAGTCGATCATCGCCAGGAGGTGCTCATTGCCAACCGGTCATTGCCCCAGTAGTCATAGCCTGTGATCATAGCTGATACCAGTGGTCATAGCCATAGCCAGTGGTCGACAGCAGTCATTGCTGCTGGGCTGGGCTCATGGGCTGGAGACAGTCAGTGCCAGTCAGAGCCCATAAGCCACAGTCGTAGCCAGTCTCATTGCAGCAGCCATAAGGAAGGTCATTGACAGTATCATTGCTAGAGATAGTATCATTGCTAGAAGCTCAGTCATAGCTAGAAGGGCATTCTACAAGCTCTACTCATCGAGTCATTGAAGCTCTACTCAGCGCAGCTAGTCTTTGCCATAAGGTCATTCCCATAGCAGCCATAGCCCTCGAACTCCACCCTTTAACCTCGACCCTCGACCCTTGACCTCTAACTCCAACTCACATAGCCTTACTCCCCCTCACATAGACAGATATTATATACGTCATATAGAGCTTATACTTAATAGCGTAGAAAATACAATAGCTAAAGAGCGCGCATCAGTTCCACCAAATTCAATAATAAATTAATAAAGCTCTAGTCGATCTGAGCGTTAAGGCGCAGCCGGGTTTAAGAATATATCCGTAATTGCGTAAGTAAAGGCATGCTACCGTTTCGTTTTCCTATCTCTCCTCTCCCACCTGGTTGGATTATCCCAGCATCCATCCGTGTTCGAGCAGCTTCGGGTTCATTCTCCCAGCCCTTGGGCCCAGTTCGTCGGGTTTTATTCTCCCAGCAAGCAGCAATTGGAGCAATCCTAGCGAGTCCAGCCGGACATCTCGCCTATCTGTGTGAAACATCGTGAGAGGACCCGTCGGTGCTCACCCTCGTACCTCGGGAGAGGACCCGGAGGGACTCATCCGACGATAGGAGGATGAGGGGGTTTACCCGCTCCCAGCAAAATGGTGTACGAAGGCAAGGAGACGAACCGCTCCTGAATAGTAGGGCGAAGGCATCCCCAGCAAAGCAGATGAACTCCATAATTGAGAGCTAATCGACCCTATCTAAAGGGCAACGAAGAAGCTCAGGACGGAATAGAAGGACTTGGTACAGGCAGAGGCTTTCTCGACTGCGAAGGATACTATATCGACTGATGCAGTAGCCACATAGGCCGCCAAGGATACAGGATAGGCGGGAAGATTGATTCATGCTACAGTGAAGTGATTCATGCTACGGCGGTGCAAAGAACGAGTATTTTTGATCCTACTACTCTTACTCCTACTCCTAATACTAATACTAGCAATAGGAACCGAGATAGGGGGATTAGGCTACTTGAGATCCTGAATAATCAACTAATGAATAATTGGAAGATGATCAGGATCATGAATAAAATGTATACGCGCGAGGAAAGAGAATTGCTCCGAAAGGGCTTGGATAATCGATCGACAAGTAACCCTTTCATTCAATGTAAAAAGACAGATCACGTGGGATCAAGAGGTAAGGTACGCACCCACCCACTCCACTAAGTCTTCCTGGCTTCATCCAATTCATGTGTTGGGCAGCACTCCATGCTCCTTCCTAGGGTTCCGTTCTAAAGAGGGTAAGGGAAAAGGCTGCTATTCTAATGTAAGGCATATGGCATACACAGTGAGTGACTGACTGTTCTAAGTCTAAGGGAAGGGCTCATCCATCAACCCATCCATCCCAATTCCCATCCCATCATCCCATCCAACGAGAGGTTTTCTGATGTACCATAATCCTCCCATCCATCCGTTCAACAATATCTGCTAAAGGTCAACTCTCCCTGCTACCCACCTGCAAGAACTAGACCTATTAGTTAGCCCTATATCACTTACTGCATTAATGTTTAGGAGGTACTGCTATTAGAACAACCCTTCTCTTCTCAGGACCGGATCAACCTTTACCCATACTTTCTTACTGCCTTCACCCTAGTCGATTACCCTTTACTTAAGTGCATGCCACCTGTTCTACCAGACCTTTCAATACCGGCTCACAGACTTTAACTTTGAGCAGTCACAGGCTTGGCTTCCTAAACACCTTGCCTTAATTAATCGTTCCTAGGCACTAGTGCTCTTTCTTGTTCGGGACGAGCTGAACCCGGCCAGCCAGATACCATTTATTAATTTGGACAGACTGCTTTGATAGAATATACCCACTTCATGTTAGTGCCTGCCTGCTACCAACCACCTGTTCTACCAACCTATATTTACTGCCTGCCTTACTTATCCTCCAACCTTAGTTATTGATTGAACGGACTTGCTTAGTAGGCCACTTATCTGGTATTACCTTTTTAAGCCGGAAGGAAGGATTACTTAAATCGCTGCGCGCCTCACCTTTCGTGTTAACCAACCTTTCCTTTCCTTTGGACCAACGAACTATAAGGATAGAGCTAATTGTTCTTTAACTGTCGATGGAGGAGGCTTGTCAACTCAACACAGTGATTGATGGATTGCCACCCGTTGTTGCGTACTGTGGTAACAGAGAAGTGTGTAATTAAAAAAAAGGGGCTTTAACTGCTATCACCTCCCCAGACCCAGAACTTCTACGCTCAATTAGCTGTCAGGGCCCTATTTAATATATTTATCCTACCCACTCGGATCTACGCAGCGCACATCTAGGTGGAATGCACTGTCCATGGTATTGTCTCTCGTCCGTATTAAGATTAAGTAACGTATTGGCATCCATTGATCCAACGGTCATCTCTAACATAGATAGTGATGCGCAGTAATAGATAGTATAGTATAGATTATATCTGCTGACGTCGCTCCAATGCACGATAGCTTTCTTTATATATGTCATTACAACGCCTCCCCCTTGAAATGCCCGATCTACTCTACCTCTACATAGAAATGCGCAGTAATCCGCGCCTTTGGATTTTCTACCTTCAGAGCCACAGTTGAACGGAGCTGCTTTATATATGTAATTACGCGGTATCACATAAAATGGGTTTTCAACCCTTCAGAGCCACAGTTGAACCCCATTCAACTGTGTTCTTTAAGTTTCGGGAGGGTGAATCAGGACTGGGAAGAAAGGGCCTTACTGACCGACCCTGTGCTAGATCTCGTTTTGGGAGGCGGGGGCAGGATTCGAACCTGCAGTCTTCAGGTCATGGGCCTGACGAGTCGACCAATTACTCTACCCCGCTATCGTTCGTTATTCCCCTGTTATTACTAGACTAGACTAGACTATTACCATGACCCCTTAATACCTTTCAGGCAGGTCAGGTCTTGATCACTGCGAAGGGACACTTGACCCTGATAGCGTCGGTAAGATCAGGACCTGATTTTAGCGAAAGGTTATACCCCAGAGAAGAGAAAAGCTAGAAGGAAGGGTTTATTATATCTTACTTACGAGCATGCATGAAAGCAGAGCTAGAGGGAAGGAATCCGTTCGCTATAGCTATAAGGGTGAGCTTCCTAAAAAGACCTACCTGAAAGGACCCTTCCAGCCAACTTACCTTTCCCTTCCCTTTTGATGGTTATCCCCCCCCCTTGAGGTTATCCCAAGGCGCAGGACCCACTCCAGGGAAGCAGACCAGTCAGGACCTGGTATACCTCCAGAATTTCCTTTCAAGGCCTTAAGATAGTATTGTCCGAAGTATTAACCTTTCAGGTCAAGGCAAACTCTTCGTTTGTTAATCAGGACAAGTTGGAAGGCCCCCTACCAGATGAGTTACTTAAGATTCTTCTCTAACGAAGATGATCCTGAACCCCTAAAGGGCCTTTACTGGTACCTTTCCCGTAGCGAAGGGAAGGGGGGGTTATCCCCTTCCTTATTTCCTTGCCCCCTCAAAGCCTGAGAAGCAGAGCTACGCGAATTTTTCGCTATGCTCTGCTTGCTTGACCTAGACCGTGGAAAAAGAAAATAGTAGCGTTATCTATCCCTCGTAGCGGATTCAGGGTTATCACGCGTAGCTGGGCTTTCAAATCTTTGCGCCTTGCCTTGTAAGGCACTTACGCGTAGCTCTTCTGGCTTGTAAGACCTTTTCTAAACTCTTAGCTAAAGAAGAGGTCTCAAGATCGAAGACAACCCACTACCTTAGAACTTGATTGATCAAACTGCTGGGGGGGCTTTTAATGCATGCCCAATAGGGAGCGTGAAACCTTTCCCTTTAACCTCTTCTCCCATCACTCGTTTACAAGTGCACTTGACCGGTTCCGAATTGAAACTCTATCAACACCCTATAATATAGTTATTTCTCTGCCTTCCCTCAACAATTTTAGTTATTGGAGTAGGGGCCTGCTTGAATAAAGGTAAGGTTATAACTTCGACTTCTTAAACTGACTACCTCACTCAGGCCAATCAGAAGTCACTCACTCCTTCAAATAGTAGGATATATGTGGGATCCCTGCTACAGCATCTCAGGAACTACAGCAACTCAGGAACTAATACTCATGATCTTTCAGGCAGGCAAGAAGTAACTAAAGACCTCTATTTATTTCCACAGTGCCTGTGTTAGCTATTTCGTGGTTCGGTTCTTTAGCTGGTCTATTGAGAGAAATCAATCGTTTTTTCCGCTCTGATCCCTCTTTCTCACTCATTTTAGTCCTCCCCTGAAATTCAAGCCAAGGGAAAAAACATTGTGCAAGATTTATTGGGGGTGCGGCGGGCCTGCCTCTTGGATAAATGAGATTAGTTGATTCAGCCCAAAAGAGAAAATAGTTTTAGGGAGGATGGAATGGGGGTAGAATCAGAGTAGAAATATCCCCCCTTTCCACATTCCATTTTGTCAATACCACTGAAAACTCCTAATCAAGGATTGACTTCTTGTTTGTCGTATCTTTCATCATCAAAGTGGGATCTCCGGCTCTTCTATCCCTCCCTTTTTCCCTCTTTTTCAGATCGAAAAGCAAAGTAGACCTACCTAATATCCAGAGTAAGTTTATGGCCAAGATAAGAGCGGAGATGTAAGAGTAATAATTACTTGGGGGTGCACTAGCCCTCTTCAAAATATTTATATACGAATCGAATACACCTATGAAAGTTTTGACGCGATTCACCCACTTTATACTTTCTATATAAAGGCGTAGCATATTGAAAGCTAGGCATAACTATTTTACTTATCTCCTTGGCTTAGCTTTTAGGGGAATAAATATGAAGCGTAACGTATTGAAAGCCAGGGCCATCGCTTGACTTATTTCATAGGGGGGGAGAGGGCCTGGTCGACAATGGGGTGCGGCGAATAACGGGATTCGAACCCGTGTTTTCGAATTCACGATCTGACACTCTGACCTATTGGGTTATGCTCGCCCTTAGACACGTCTATACTCGCTATCGGATCCGGACCACCGATACCCATATTTTGTCATCGCTCTATTGCGGTGCGTTCGGAGAATGCTGAATGGATAGGGAATGCGCATGATGGAGAGATAAATGTGGATGCATCTATTTCTCCCAGTTGGATTGAGATCTGTCTGTGGATGCCTTATATATGTTGCATGAGAGATGGCAAAATCGATGCATGATGAAGCAAACATGCATGATGGAGATGCATGCATTATCTACCAAACATCATGATGTGAATTATACTATGACTTATGTAACGAAGTGTACACCAGGAAAGTCTTGAAATAGACTCTGACGAATACCGGGCTTTAAATGACTCTTGCTTTCCGAATGAGGGCCTATTTGCTACAGTTAAAGCCCGGGACTTATGTTTAGAAGTAAGTGTACACCAGGGTCTTTAGACACTCTTTATTCTCTCTCTAGTTACCGAAATGATACGAGTAAATACGTGAAAGAAAAGATATAGGCTTTAAATGGTACCTTCGACAATGCTGCTGGTCATTCTTTATATATGTAATTACGCTTTAGGCTCGAATCATCGATCGTACCCTAATAGAAGAATATCGTATACAAAGATATATCTCATTATATATGTAATTATGCTTGCCTTATGACTTGAAACGAAGTATTTCACGAACGTAAAGTGTAAGTCACTTAACGTCCCTTCCCCGATGCGGTTTTGGCAAGCGGCTTTCGCACCTTCCCCGATGCGGGAAAGAGCTAAACGCACCTCGATCTCCCTACGGTCGATCGAGCGATTTCATCCCTCTATTTTGGGGCATATTAAGCATTGCCCCAAAATAGAGCACTTCGTTCCTTCCCCGGTGTGGGGAAGAGCTAAACGCACCTCTATTTCGGGGCAACTTATTCCTTTGGCCCCAAAATCTTCGTGTTCCTCACCCATATGAATGAGTTTCGTGTTAAAACCCTCTATTTTTTGGAACGAAGTCGCTCACTTGAAGCATGAAGGTGAGGGGCCCCTACCCAAAAAAATCTTCGTGTTCCTCACCCTCATTCTTCGGGTGAGCAATTCTTCCTCACCATATGAATAGTGAGTGTTAACACGATGGCGGCCCTCCTAGCGTCCGGTCGAGTGTCTTCCGACCGTCCCTACGCTCCTCACCCTCGACCTCCTAGCGTCGGTCGAGTGTCTTTCGACCGTCCCTACGCTCCTCACCCTTTGGTCTCGCAACTAAACGTAACCTGGTGTTGATTTCGTTACATAAGTCATGGCAAGGCCCTTACACGTTATAGGCTCACCTACTTTAAGAGTAAGGCCCCCCCTGATTCTGGGCCTTCAAGGTCTTATCAGGTCCTGGGTCAACCCAGCCAGCCAGTAAGGTCTTGATCAACCCTCACCCTCCGATGTCAGGTGAGCCATTCTTCCTCACCCTCCGATGTCAGGTGAGCCATTCATTCTTCCTCTCATTTTTTGAACCCGGGTTGGTCCTGACTGGGTCTTACCTGAGCTCGAAGAGTTGGTCCTGACTGCACTGCGCCGGTCAACCCCTTCTAAGTAAGGTAAGGTCCTGCGCGTATTTGAGGGGAATAAATATAGGGTCCTGGTCCTGAGCTCTGCTCAGGCTTTTAGGGGAATAAATATAGGGTCCTGGACCTTATTTTCCGCTAGCTCTGCTAAGTAAGGATTATACCTTACCACCTTCTAGCTCTTTGAGGGGAAGGGGATGACCTTACCTGAGCTATGCTCAGGCTTTTAGGGGAATAAATAAATATAGGGGATGACCTTGAATAGTGAATAGTTCCTCTCCCTTTGGAGCTGCTCCTCGAGAATAGGTCCCATCCTTATCATGATTGGCCCAATCATGAGAGAAATATCATGACATGATCGGGTCGACCCCGATCATGAGTTAATAGGAAATCTATCACGTACATTGCTATTCTAGCTGAAATACCTGGAATAATCATACCACTTCTACTAGGAGTAGCCTTCTTAGTGTTAGCCGAACGTAAAGTAATGGCTCTCGTGCAACGTCGAAAGGGTCCTAATGTAGTTGGATCGTTCGGATTGTTACAACCTTTAGCAGATGGTTTGAAATTAGCTATGAAAGAACCTATTTCACCAAGTAGTGCTAATTTATCTCTTTCTAGAATGGCTCCAGTGGTTACATCTATGCTAAGTTTGGTTGCTCGGGCCGTTGTACCTTTTGATCATGGTATGGTATCGCCAGATTCGGACATAGGTATACTTCATCTGTCTGCCATATCTTCGCTAGGTGTTTATGGAATTATAATAGCAGGTTGGTCCAGTAATTAGGGGGGCGGCCGTTCGGTCGCCTATGATACTAGGGCCGATGGGTCAAAAATTGGTTCGTGCCGCAGGTGCTGAACGATCCACTCTACACAGGTGTGGGCGGGCTGCTGGCTAGGGGCCCATTCACGAAACCTCAGTATAACTCTCATTTCATTCGATCCCAATATGGAACCACTTTTCCGGGATCAATCAATAAGTGGAAGTCAGTCATAATATATATATATATGTTTATCTACCTCAGTCAGATGGATAAGGAAAGACGTTGGGAAGGAGGGAGTGAGTCTGTCTATATGCATGCGAATCCGTAAATATGAAGAGCATGCCGCAAAAGTATGATGTCCGGTCCGTCCTTCCTTTCCGGGACACAAAGAGAAGTACCTAGCCCATCATGGTGAACCTCTCCTTGCGATCGGGATGAGGTAGGTGCCTCCCAGCCGGCGGATCGAATCGGAGTTTCCTCAGGTAGCCACCGACCTACAGTTATCCCCACCCAAACTCCCGTGCTTGGTGGAGAAGAAGCGAACAAAGGTACGCTCGCTGTCTCCTCTGCCGCGGACTGGGATTGCTCGCCAGCTGGGTCAGATCGGAGCAACATTGTATGGAAACATATTACCCATCTTATGACTATTGGGGACAAGGGACGGAACGACCTCTCGATCTACTGCAGCCCAGGACGTCTAAGCGCCCGTCTTGTTGCATTTACTCACCCACAGGACGTTGTCTGGGCCAGCCAAGAGCCATAGTGAGTTGCTGTTCCCGTTTCCATAGGTTGTGATTTATATTGTTGTTGTTGTTGATACCGGCAAGACCCAGCCAGATGATATATCGTCTGCTGGTTGGTAGTGGGAGGACTCTTAGTACCCGCATACCCGAAAGGAGTGAGGGTGGGCGCTAGTCCGAACAAACAATCATTTTGTTCCTTGCTCTCTCTTAGCAGCGGGAAATGAGTCTATATATCTGCCTAGCTTTGGTAGGTAGATTTTCCCCGACGCAATCCACAAACTCAAATTCCATCCCATCCTTGGTGGATAAGTCCGACGACTCAGCAGTGCGGAATGGAGTTTCTCGTGGATCTTCGGATCTATCTATAGTTCCGGGGGAAGGGATACATACATACCAAAAGGTTCGAACAGAATTCGTGTTCAGAAGACGATGGGCACACGAATTACTATCTACGAATGACAGTCCCTTGCTTCCCGAAGGAGGGCTTTACCTTTCTTTCATTCCTTACTGTAACCGGTTCAGGCTCAATCAATGCTTCGTAAGGGCATGTAGGGCTTCCTTCCCACCCATCAATCGCTTTCTGGCTGGCTTACTCAATCCCTTCATCAATAGCTGCTGTTGCTGGATCAATCGCTCAATCCATATGCATGCGGATAAAGGGGACTGTGATTAAAAGCGTCCATCATGTTAAGGTGTAAGCCTAAGTGGTAAGAGCCTAAGTGGTGTAAATCTATTCCATATGAGTAAATAAAAAAAAGAAGTATGTAATTGAACGTATAAAGTAAAGAGGAAGAAATGAGTATTTATATATAAATGAGTGTTTTCGAGGCACATGAGGAGGCATGATAGCGCGTACCAAGCCGAACATGGTTGTATGCCCCTCGAAGTGTGAGGAACTTATACAACTTTCCACCCTCATGGAGGAATCTAACCCTGTTTGTCGGGTTACAATTCCAAACTCGGCTTCACTGCTAGGCTAGCAAGCAAGAAGGACCCAACCCGGTAAGTCCCTACTGCCCCGGCTATAAAGCTGAGAATTATGTCTGTACAGGTGCGAAGCAGTGAGTGACGATTCTACTAGGTCTAAGGTAAGGGCTAACTTTTTCTTACTGCCGAAAGACCAGGTAGGAGAGGGAGTGATGCCCTCCATCAAGCCAGGAAGGAATACCAGTGGGGAACTCTTAGACCTTACCTCGGTTTCTCTTTACCCACCTCCCAGAACTAGGAGATCAGGAGCCCTAGATCTGGAATGCATGTAGTTAGTCACGAATCTTTCACTTACCTTAGAAGCACCAGATGGGATTGACATGGCAGGAATGAATGGATGGTGGTCCACCTTACCCCTATATTAATCTTACTACTGTCTTCACCTAGGAGCATTAAGGAACTATCATTCCTTGATGGATCCTCCTTCCACTCACTAGTTGAACACAGCGAAACCATACCTTTGGGTGAGATCGGGGAGCTCTAGGCGAACACACTGAACCAAGACCAAGACGGGTTTCAAATAGCGGGTTCATAGACGGGTTCATAGATGGGTTTACGATCTCTAGGCGAACACACCGAACCAAGACCAATGGCACCATCCGGAGTCCTCCTTACACTCACGAACATACCGAACCAATACTGATAGACAACACTCTGACCCCTCTTTACATTCACTATAAGAACTCAAATATGGGCTTACTTGGATGAAAGTGGCAATAAAACGTGTTAAAATGGCATTTAAAGCGGTTTCGAGACCTCATATAAATTTCATATCAGAAACATAGGTATCCTAAAAGCCCGGAGGGGATTTCATGGCCCGGAGGGGACCACCGTTCATGCCTTCCTTCCATAAAGAGAGAAAACCCAGCCAGAAGCAGGAGTTTCAGTTCCAAGTACAGATGCTAATATATCAAGAACGAATAGGGTAACTAGCTATGTTACTTTCTCTGTTACTTCCTATGTTACTTCTTCCCCATGAACTCATAAGACCCTTCCCCACCTTTAGCTAAAGACCCTTCCCCACCTTTAGCTAAGACCCTTCCCCAATACAGTTCATTAGGCGGATAACTCGATACAGTTTATGTCGGCATTCCTTAGAGCGGTTAACTCTTAGAATGGAGGTCCGGCAGAGCCTTCCTTCCATCCTTCTCATGAGGCGGGTCACTTTCCTTCCATAAAGAGAAAAAACCAGGCAGTAACCTATCTGCCCTTGAATGAAGGTCCTTAAATTGATGCAAGCTCTTAGGGGAACTCATGGCCAGAAAGAGAATATCCTACAGGGGGAATGAGCCCTTTCCCCTTCGCTTCCTTATCTATCCTGTTAGAGCACCTATGAACTGAACCAAAGCGAACCAGGGAGGGGAACTGAACCAGACCTTGAATCTCAGCAAACGCGCCCGAAGGGTATATAGCTGGCACCCACCATACGCAAGCTTTCCCGGCACCCACCCACCGTTGTTATAAGATCAAGCTTTGAACCCCTGCTTCTTTCTGAATGACGTAACCAAGGAAAGGCATCGAATGAAGGAGAAGGATAGGTAGGTATTAGGGCCAGATCCCTCAATATATGTTGATCCACGACTGCGTCCCTCGCTTTCTTTCTGTTGTTGGAGTGGCTTGTTCCCTTGTCCTTGGCGCCCATAAATAGGTTCAATTCATAAATACATATATAATAAAAGTTCGCGTTAGCGCATTCGCACAATTAAGAACCTGCCCAATTTGAACCTGAGATAGCATGAAAAAAGAAGTGAGATGCTTTCAGATAAAAGTATCTGGAGATGTGATTCCACTTGATATAACCGAAGTTTTCGCTTTTTTCATAGGTCTCTGTGGTGTTTATTCCAAAATTATTGTAGTGGTTAGGAGAGATAGAAGGCCAGGCGAAAGCCAGCTATACTCCATAGCTTTGGAGGCTACCACCGGCCTGGGAAGTTAGATGATCCCAGTATTGGATCGAATTTATCTGGTGCAATAGAGGTAGTGGTTACAGAGCGTAACGGCTTAAACGCCCGCAGAAATCTGCACAGGCCTCGAGTCAAATATGGAAGGAATAGCGGCAGCTTAGCGGAAGTTAACGCTCGCATATTTGCGACGAGACACAAGGTTAGTTTGCTGCGGGCGGCGCGAGCCATTTTGGATACGAGAAGGGGTATTGCGAACCTCGAAAAGAATCCAGACTGTGGTAGGCCGCCCGGCGGCGAACCAATAAGTTACCAAACCAAATAGGCGGTGCCCACAGACGGACGAATAAAGACTAGACAGGAGACCTTGCCAGGGGAAGGCCTAAACATAACAGCCAGACCTAGACCCTAGACCTAGACGGAACCACGGCCCTACACATTGACCCTACACATCCTACTCACTTACGTATACAGAACACACAGCTCCTACTCACTTATGTATACAGAACAGGAGTTACTACATCGATTAGATCTCGACCCTATATGAATTCACTTACCGCTACCGAATAGGAGTTGCAATTTGATGGATAATGCGTTACTTATAATGCACCCGTTGAAGAGGATCATCAACAAACAGACAGACACATTGGTTCATTCACGCTAGGAAGGCAGTTCCACCAGTAAGGGAATAAGTGGGGCTTTTATAGATAGGGATTGATTTCAAAATCGAGACTGAATATCTGCTGCGAGTGGGTAAACCCCGGCGGCACCTTCAGCCTTCAACACCAGCCTCACCAAGGAAGGCCCAACAGAAGCCATTAGACACTGTTTATAGAATACATGCGATTTTACGTTGATTCATCATTTGAAGAGCAGAGTCAAAATGATATGATTTCGAGGAAGGAGCTGGATGATTTGGATTATGCCCACCGGGCGGGAGTGCCCACCGGAAGTCTTATGCTCTATAATTTTGCCGTTATAACTCCATTAAGTCTTCTGCCAACCGTTTTGATTATGCCAACAAACAGAAAAGAGAGTGATTGATTGGATGATTTGATTGAGGGCCAGTCTTATGAGAGCAGTGGTTACCCGGTCCCACAGACAGGGGGCCTGACATGTGGGTGGGATGGGGCTTACTTGGAACATAGGGTTCCTACAGCACTGGATGCAATGATGATGCTTACTTATTACGTTGATATGCAATTCGAGGAGCAGAGCGCTAATGATGGATGGTGCAACATGAGGCACGAAGTTAGCTTATTTTTGTATAATTAAGTATATAACACAAAATAATTGAATTCGTACTGCTTACTTGCTTCAGAACTTTCTGAATTAGATTACGGCTGGCTGGGACAATAAACTTGCTAGTCGAAGAAACCCCGGCTGGCAGAAGACATGACATGGGGCTCGGATATGATGCAGTGATTTCTTCATGCAGTGAGTAAACAGCTTAATAACGTAACGGCTTTAGTGAATGACTTATATAAATATATATATTTTTGCTTTCTGTGTGCTGTGAACGGATTGGATGATGTTAGTGGCTTATATGTATAATGCAAACCCGGCACAGTATGATACGGCACACGGTACGAGGAACGTAGTACAACGGGTGGAAGGAAGGAGTACACAGTTAGTTAATCAAAGGTCGAAGACACGGTCGGGTTGTCACCAACAGACTGAGTTGGGTGGGTGAAGCTGCTGGAGAGATAGAGATTGATTAACTTATTGATTGATTTCATTTGATTAATAACATAAAAATGGGTTGTCCACCGGACGGAATCTACTAGAACAGGTGGTAGGACAACTGCCCACATAAACCTCTACCCTCTACCCTCTAGCTCGATACGAACTACCTCTATATATCCCTATACTAAAAAAAATAAAGAACTCTCTCTAGCTCTCTACTCTACCTATAGGTATAGGCCACCTTTTATTTCTGAATTTACCATCTGGATAGGCTATGTTAACACGTAGGGGAACTTGATAGGCTACCTTTTGTTAAGCAAATTTCCATCTCGATAGGGGCGGAGCCGCTCGACCAAAGGGAGAGGGATTTATTGCTCGTCCTTCCGAGGACGAGGGTGCGTTCGCACTCTTTATCATATTAATATGCCGCCTTTTAACTTGCGAATTTACCACCAGTTAAGGGCCCCCTATAAGCTCTTATCTTTACTTGCCTATCCTTAACGTTTTTTGTGTTTTATTGTTACAAAGGGGAATAGGGGTTAAAAAAAATGAAAAACAGTAGTTCTTACATGGACTTTTTATCCCAGTGGAGTATCGTTGATAAACTGTGAACCCTCTTACGCAATAGGCAGTACACCGGACGGATCTGACCCAAGAGATAAAAATGTAACAGTCAGTTTCCAGTTCTTCAGGTTCAAGTCCCGCTCAATCCGCTTTACCCATTCTGGTCTGGACACATTATTGAAACGCCCAGGACATTAAGGAAGGGACCATTTTACTTTCAGTAAACATCCTCATTCCACACCTTCTGGACCCACCCAGGGCTTACGGAGTTCCGGTTAGGCAAGCAAACGGGCAGGCAAATAGTACACGACGTAGTGTTAGGTGGGTCACCACCGATTAGGCGTCTTTGCTTGATTATGAGTTCTGGTTTATACCTACCTAAGTGGGCATTCTGGGTTGGTTTGACTTAAAAAGTGGGCATTCTTGCTTCCTACCAAAGTGGGCAGATGTAGCAGGGTCAGGTGCACCAAAAGAGAACAGGTTTCTTTTCTGCTTGTCGGGTTCTTACCCTACTTGCCGGTTATACGTCGCCAGAGATTCTGTTGTATGCAAAGGTGGGCTGCTTGCCGGGTTACTGCTTGCCGGAATGGTTTGGTGCGTTGTTGATCGCTAACGCTTGCCTCCTTGAAAGAATCTTTCCCCTGGCAATTACCCCACTTACACTGGTCAGAAGCATGTAACCTTGAGCTTTAAGAGCCTGATTCCCCCGGGGGCGAACAAAGAGCAAATAAATAAGAGCATAGTACTAATTAAGAGCATAGCGTTCCCTGGAAAGAGCTTTAGCAAATGGCTAAAGGAACTGAACGGTACGGAACTATGTGAGTACTTTGACTTAGGCATTGGGTAGGCATTTGTAACACCATGAGTCCGTGGGGTTGGTTATCAAAAGAAGGTTACTTGCTGCCTTGAGGACGTGGGAAATAGATCGTTTAGATCGTTTCACCTCGAGTCCGTGGGAAGCGATATCCTTTCTACACTTCCTGCATTAGTACAAAAGAGGGGTTGGGTTTCTACCAAAATGAGGCCAAAGGGAAGAGGGAGCCATCCGTTACTTGCTCGAGTCTGTGAAGGTGGGTTAGTAAGTAAAGCAAGGGAAGGATGCCGTACCCTTCTAATCCTGACTGGCTGAAGCAAGTGTTGTTGGGCATGACTCCCTTCCTTCCTTAACTTCCATCTCCTCTATCCTGTATGCTCTTATTTCTATTATCTAAGGTCTTGAGCTCAGGATTTGAGGGGAAGAAATGAAATAATCCTGAAGTAAGATCCTGAAAGGTCTTAGCTAGCTCTGCTCAGGCAGGTAAGGGATAGATAACCTACACACACAAATTCTGCACGCGCTCATTCCTATCCTATCCTATGACATACATAGATAACGGGGCAATAGCTTTGCGTTCTTCAAGGCGACGGGAAGAGGAAAGAAATAAATATGATGTTCCCGCTCCAGTATTCTGTGTTTTTTCATCCTTTGCTACGAAGGAGAATTCATTGCATATATTATGTATTATAATTCCCTGCATCGTATTAGGTGGGAAATGATTGATAGATAGTGATTTTGTTAGGTTTTTTTCGCTAGACCTCCTCTTCGGGAAGCACTAGATCGGCCGTCCAGATAGTATATCAATCTCCTCACGAACTCGTACAATCGATGCCACAGAGATGGTCAACTCCATCATCGGAGAAATAGGTAAACGAGCGACGATTTGACACCAGATATCTGGAGGTGCGAAAAAAGCTGCTGTGGGAAGCGGGGAAACCATGAAAAAACGACGATTCTTCGTGGAAGTTTTCACAGAAATACCCTTCTCTGGCAAACGGATCACAATTACGGGTACTTGGGAGCATATTGATGAAATGAACGAAATACGAACAGTTGACATAATATGGTCAAAAATCTTAGGTTGTAACTTGATCATGAGCAAATTAGTTGATGTTGTACCCGCAAAGCATGGGAAGTGCCGAACATTGGGAACTACCCGGGAAAGAGTTAGAAACAAGAACGGGAAGAAGCGAAAACCACTTGGGTGAAAAAATTGATTGTATCTCGCCCTTCGTTCTCCGTAGCAACTGGGGATCGAAGGGCACCAAATTTGATAACTTATGGAGGGAAAGACGGAGTAGGAGCATGCTACTGGAGACGTAGTAACACATGTTGAAGAGGCCTCCGTCGATCGTGTACGAACGGAATACGGGTCCAAAGGCAGGGTCGGAGAGGGTTTAGCTGATGGAAATATTGACTCTTCCGGGAACCAATGACGCGTAAACCATGTCGAACTAAGACCAATAAATATCCGAACGGAACGAATTCTAGCTTCTCCCGGAGGAGTTTTCGATGCAAAATTCGTATGATACGGATGAAAGATTCAGACAATATTCGCTCGTCCGTCCAGCGCAACGGGCGCCAACATCTTCGAGGGAAAGGGATACCGGGGAAGGGATAACGGGAAAGGAAGCAGCACTTTAGCAAGTGGGTGCTTCAGAATTTGTGTAGGGATAGTCTCAGGATAGTGAGTGACAGAATTTGCCTTCCCTACTTATATTTATTCCCTTCAAAGAGCATAGCGAAGCTTACCTGAGCATGAAGGGGTTCGGGTCTTACCTGAGCCCTTATATATGAATATATAACCGGGAAGAGATTGGTGAAAATGAGGTTCGGGAAGACTTATATTTATTCCCCTCAAAGGGCTCTGCGAAGTCCTGGTCTTACCTGCCTGCCTGAGTGAGCTAGCTCTGCAAGGTCCTGGCCCTTGATTTCTTCCCCTTGGTCGAGGGGAAGGAATCAATATAGGGCCTTTCAATAAGGACCTTACTCTCTTAAGGTAAAGTGGGAAATCACGGAAAGCTGTGAGCCCATACGGGGAATCTTAAAATAGAACACATTTTTGGGTGACTTGTGAGGGAAAATGGAAAACCAAAGATAGAGCGTAGATTTCGCGAACTTCTTCCATTTCTTCCAGTCATTCTTGATATATGTAATTACGCTTTATTATATATGTAATTACGCTTTATTTTATTCTCTCTCTAGTTACCGAAAGGCCCTAAGTTACTTATTTAGTGAGGTACGAAGTCGCTCACCTGACCTCGGGAAGGTGAGGGGCCCAAAAATAGAGGGTCTGAAGACGCGAAGACCGACTCTTGGGTGCCCCCATACAACAAGTAACTTAGAAACCGAACGGCTCGACCAACGGGAGAGGGACGAACGCTCGCCCTTACTTCCGACGAGGGCGAGGGATTTATAATACTTGCTCAACGGTAGGAGGGCAAGCAATCCTTCCTTACGCGATATTCTCTTTTATTTGGGTTATTTATTTGGTGAGGGGCTTATGGTCGAGCGTTTCAAAACCCTCGACTTACTCGATCTTCTCTTTCACTTACGCGACTTACGCGATCTTCTCTTTCCCTTCCCTTACTTACCTAGGAAAGCCTCCCGTAAGAGTAGGGGCAGGCAAGGAAGGGCTACTTGAGCTTGAGCTGGGGCTCGTATTGCATTCTTCTTATTAATTCAGATAAGAATAGGGCCCCTTCATTCCTCCATCCGTCCACCCCAAATGAAATGTAGCATTCCAACATTTGGCCATTAGATTTTGAAGGTAGTTGGGATAGAAGTGTACTTAAACAACAATGGGCAGAGCTATGGGGGGTGACCATAGGTTTTGTAGATTTCACAATATTCACTCACCACAGTGCCCGAAAACCTAGTAATTGGTGGGATCAGCTTAGGAGCTATAAACTTTACTCTTAGGTGAGGGATAATCATTTACCATTTGTTCCTTTGTCTTGCATATGATACACCAGACTTGTTCCCTTCCTGCCTTGGCTTGGTTCATCTTCTAGATTTTCTTTGTCAGGGCCGACAACTGTTACTGGAACTGTATAAGATCAAGCATCTTGCTAGTAAAGGGCATAGCTGTAATGCCCATTCGCATCACCCCCAGATATCCATTCATTTCATTGTTCTTCATAGCTTAGGCTAAGGCCTCCTGCTGGGTAGTCCACTCCTATTGCATTAGTGGAACTCTGGTTTGAGATAGAAGACCCTAAATGAACCACCCCTTGTGTTGGGTCTCATGGATCAAGTAAGAGATCCTGCTAATTAGGTCATGGAAGCACTAATAATATTCCTAAGCACTCTCGCTTATGATTTCCTTAATATCTTTCAACTTGGTGCAACTCTATTGCTACAAGTTCGACCTCTGAAACTCAACTACTAATCCAATTCACCTCGTCCAGGGTCTTGGTTGCACCTTGGCGGTTGGTCTGTATAAACTTAATATACCATTGTAGAGCTATCCCCCACAACATGGTTTGGAACTCTACCATTTTAGCATATAGAGCTATGATCCTCCCCACCCTCTTGACTGAATTCCAGGCTCTCGACCCATCCCTAACGCCCTCGCCGGGAGCTCGTAGGCTCATGGCGCTCCGCACCAAAACTGCCTGCCGGATCCCCAGTGGTGAGCGTGGTATTGCGCGCATGGCATGTTCGGCTCAAGATTGATTGGCATATTACAAACCCGCACACAACAACGCCAACCAAAAGGCTAAAAAACCCTACCAAAAAAGAAAGAGAAAACCGAGAGTGGTGCCTTCGTCTTTCGGATGGATCTGCCGACCGACCAAACGGGGGCTTCCGACCGGCCCCGCGCATCCCCGGGCGGGGGTGCTCGCCGAGCAGGAGCGAACAATAACAACAGATAGGTCCTTAAAGGTATTATCTGAGTTAGAAGGGCCTTACCTTCTCTTCTGGCCAGGACCTTATCTAGGACCTTTCATTCAGGTGATACGGCGCCTTACTGGAACGAAGCACCTTACTGACTGAAATGAAAGGTGCGTTTAGCTCTTGTCCGCATCGGACAAGGACCTTTCAAAGCCTTAAGTGTTCCTGTAAGAGCAGACAATCAGAATCAGAAGGAAGTAAGTCAGCCCCTTGCTTGTTTGTTGAGCTGGCAGCAGCATCAGCAGCTGAATATAGAGGTGGGTTAGCCCCTTAAGCGGGCAATAATACAGTAGGTAGGTAAGCCGAGCAGGCAGCTTCAAAAAAATAGGAAAGATATATTTGAGGAGAAGAGATATAAAAACCCTTTAGCGGGCAGCGGACGGAGTAGGCCCCTCTGGAGTTTAGCGGGCAGCTGAAGAACTGGAGCGGGCAGAATAATAAAGGTGTTACTTATTTTATTAGTTTTAAAGTAGGTAGTGAGGTGGTTTTAGTGTCGTTTTTTTTTCTTATATCTAGAAGGAAGGGTAGGGTCGTGTGCGCGGATCTAGCTGGACTGGAAGGGTGCGCGTGCCACGATCGCTGTGGAGCATATTGGACGGATAGGAGTGTGGTGAGTCGAATCGAAGGTTGAAAGGCAGCCTTTTTGTTCGTAGACTCGCACCGGTTACCTACTTCTACGAAGTACTTTGGGCAGTGTTTTAACTAACTTGTTGAGCCACTTACTTCCTTCTCCCTCGACTGACGTCCCGTCCCTACCAGGCATAATTCTATCTTTATCTATGTAATTACGTTTTCTTATCTAGCCCTGTGTCCCAACCAGCCAACCAACCAAAGAGCATACCATCCATAAAGGCCAACTCTTCATTTGCCGGTCTTACGAGGATAACCTTCTAATTATTAGGGCCGGGTCCTGAAAGAGAAAAAAAGGCTCTTGACTTTATTTGTAGGGACTATTGCCTAAAAAGGGTCAAAGCCTGCCTGAGTAGGCTATCTATCGTCCTGAAAGAAAGAGAGATGACAGTGCCTCGCTAACTCAGCCGGGGCTGCCCGCCCTTCGGGGAGCGTTAGCGGGGATGGGGAAAGAAAGTGGGAAGGAAGGCGTAGCACCTCCCAAAAGACTCTTCTTTATGCGAGCAATTGACTAGTCATACTAACCACTAGTCATACTAATCAAAGGGATTGGCTATATCCGTCATTCCGTCTCATCGTACTATCAATAAATAGATCCAACCATAGATCGCTAATTACAAGGTATTCCCTGGGAAGAACGCCAAAGAATAGAAGAGAGAAGGGATTTGTGGCAATGTCAATATATAATGCTTTGAAAAGGGAAGTACTAACTGTTCTACGATCTCTATCGCTTTGCCTCTAGCTAGGTAGGAATAGTTCCTTCGTTTCGTGCCCCCAATCACGGAA
>Ga0213499_10000012_pt1 | contig 30322 bp, 18 predicted proteins | sample Redfir_Yose_1_Me_FD_150980 | JGI IMG/M metagenome (GOLD analysis project Ga0213499, IMG submission 150980) | Leaf-associated microbial communities from Abies magnifica in Yosemite National Park, California, United States - Redfir_Yose_1 | ecosystem: Host-associated > Plants > Phyllosphere >...
GTGGAAGAAAGAGCGTGTACAGTTAGGGACGCAACGAGACGAGACGCAACGAGACCGGACGGGAGTCGATAGAAAAAGGGCAATGGCTTTGGAACCTTCCCATTATGAACTCCGGAAGCCAAACAACGCCAGTAAGCTATTTGACGACAGCCATCCAAGAGAAATAAGTGAAATCCGTTACACACCAACCCCTTCCCTGGGTGGGCAGCAGATCATTAGAAAGAGCCGGGCCGATCGAGACACATTAGGAGGGGAATAAAGCATAGCGCTATGGGAATGACCGTCCCTAAATAACCGTTTCGATGATGGCAATACCGTGCGTGTCCAAATAACCGGTTCTGAATGCCGTTGGGAATCCGTGTCCAAATAACTGGGTCCAAATGATAACTGTTTTCGAATGCTGATGCTGCTTGGCCCTCTCTCTTACTCCTTCTCTCTCTTCTCTATAAACAGCCCGGATGCTGAGAGCGTTCACTCCCTAATATGAAAGCGTTTACTACCTGGCCTGTATTCTCTCTCTACGGCCAGCACTTAAGAGACATGGCTGGATGGTATGGTAAAACTTGGATTTCATAGGGCTTTTCATAGCTTCCCTTGCTCCCTATGATTGCTTTATGGTCAGCCGAGAGGAGCGAGTTCCCTTTAGCAGAAATAAATCGTGTGGAACTGCCGGATGATTAATTCTCAACAGCCAGAACTTTAGAGACATGATGGCTAGATGATGGGACATCGGAGAGCCTTGTTTTAGACGGGCTTCAGACTAGCTAGGGGATGCCATGATTGCTAGGAGATGTTCACACCTTGCCTTTAGTAATCTTAGTTAGGAGGGACTGCTATTAACCTTCTTATCAGGATCAGGACCGGGCGGGATCACATAACCTTACCTCTTCCGTGTTTCCTAACTACCTGCCCACCTTTAGAGCTAGACCTTTTAGTCCCTCCCTTTATGAGGTTGGCTTGCGAGACTATACTTAGGGGTGTGCCAGGAATTAAGAGGATTGATAAGGACCTTACTGGGCAGGACCTTTCCGGGGCAGGACCTTCTTTTCAGGACCTTACCTGAGCAGAGCTCGAGGAATCAATAAATAATAAGGGGATAACCTTGTTCGAGCCGGCCGAAGAAAAGGTGTACTTCCTGAAAGAAGGACGAATGACTCCGCACTCTAACAGGTCCTTCCTGCAAAGGAGTAGTGATAGGCGGGTGAATGACTGTGTTGCCTCCTTCTCGTTGGCAAGCCCCACACATTTGCTGGACCCACACAGCGAGCGATAAGTGACATTCCCTATTGATTGGAAAGAATAGATCAATTGGTTCCCGAAGTGAGCTTTCGATCGATTAGTTACCGACCACTAGTACGACAGATCGAGAAGACAACAATGTGCAAGGGCTGTGCACTCAGCAAGCATGCCAAGACTACTTTCCCTAGCAGTGAGCATAGATCAAGAGGTCTTCTTTATATGATCCTATTTGACTTTGGAAATAGCCTAATGAAATGAAAATGGGCTTGCTCTGCTACTGGATCTATCGCTGTTACTGCTGCCCCCTGGTTTGCCTTGCTTCCTTGGTGGCGTAGTCTTGCTATCTTGCTTTTTTCGTGGGGTGGGTGGCGAATAACTAACCACTTTAGGATAAGTTATCAGATTAGGGCCTCCCATAGTTAATTAACTCTTAGTCGGTAGGGAGGACCAGCCTGCAACTCTTCCAGCTTCCAGCCACTCATATCTTCCCAGGGTTAGGAGGTTATACTTGCTGGAGGTGAGACAGGTAAATCAATTAATCTTATCTTCCAGGGTTGGTGATCCCAGCCTTAGGCGAACAGGTTAATTGTATAGGTCAGTGAGTTAGCCAAGCCATGATTCAGTGAGCTTAGAAAATAGTACCAGCCCAGCTAGCGTAGAGGAGGTTTCAGAGAGTCAGTAGGAGATAGGTTTGCTTGGACAACATGCTTTCTTTCTTCCCGGAACAAGGAAGGATACCTGGCTGGGTTCGAGACCGGAATATGCTTCGGACCCCGGATAAACGTAGGTTTTCTATATTAAAAAAACATTGAATGAGGGCCGAGGTTACGAGGCGGGGGAGCTTTTTGGTTGGCTCTTTAGAGACCTTATTATTGCTGCTATTATTTAGGCAGCCTCCTTTGACGACATCGAATGCAAAGTTCCAACAAGGTTGAGGTCACCCATAACTGCGTATCCTGAAAGTTTGAACCCAGCCATTTCGGGGAGCACTTACAGAATCTTACCCTGCCTGCAAGGTACAACACTACCCACCCCTTTGGGATGATGCCCTATAACACCTTATAATGAATGAAACGAACGCTTAGAAGGTGTCGGTACTGCTATTATATACTTACCATACAAGGGCGGGATCAACCTTTACCCAGACTTGATTACTGCCTTCACTCTAGGACATGGAGTTCGGTGGATTTGTTTGTCGAAGCGGTTGACTCTTGTTTTTGTATGGGTAAGACTCATCACTCCGTGCCTCAAGCTTCTAAAATTGATTTACAAAGCTCCTCCCATCTCTTATTACTTAATTTACCATCCAGGTAAGGCGCGGAGCGGAGGTTCTCAGAGGATAAATTACCATCCCCATACGGAGATCGGGGTAAGTCCTCTCTTGCAGGAATTTGGAGCTGAATGTGTAGGCCATACCAGGATGTGGATCACTCTTGCAGGACTATCATAACTCTCCACTTCAGCCCAGGGAGTTTCATCATCTACAACAACACGATCCAGGTGAGTTCTCATCCTTCTTCTCTTTCCGTTTTAAGCATTAGGGTTTCTAGCTCACTAAGGGAATTTTCGGTTAATTAAACCTAGTTAGTTAGCTTGTTTTCCTTTGCTAATTTGCTGGTAAAACCTAGTATAATTACCCTAATCACCTACAACCTAGGTTATCATTAGTAAGATCTTAATGTCCTAATTAATCTAGTGGCTTACCCTCTCATTTTCATCCTCCTTTGCCTTACCCTAGGGTTTCTCGGTTTGGCCCTCAAACCAAGAGACGACTCCACTCTCCTCTTTTCCTCCTTTAGTAGTCTGTGTGTGCTCAGGTGGTCTTCCATCCCTACCCTCATGTTGCGTGTGGTTACACAAATCCATTAATTCACTACATTTTCTCCACTGGGGAGTTCCCGTCAACCCTTCCCTCCTCCAAGCGATGGCTCCCTCCTCCCCTTTTTCTTATCCCTCTTGCCTTGTCTCTTGGACTATGGAATCCTCTTCTTGTCCTATTTCCAGCTCCTCTTGACCTAGCTCCATGCATCTTGGGGTCAATCAGTTCTATCCTCAAAACACGTCTAATGTATCTCATCTTACTCAGATGAGCATCCTTAGCATACCTCTCGGTAGCCATCCAAGTACTCATACAACAATTCCAACCTAGCCATGTAACATAGGAGGACCTACCCCATACTATGTAAACCAAGTTAACCATGGAGGATATCCACCACTTCAAAGTCATTGATACGAGCGGGAGGACGATAAACCCACCCTTAGTACCTCTGACACCAGAGTTATTAATAAAGTCATTTCTCCCTTAGACCCTTCCTTCCTATTTTTCATCCGACTCACCGCTACCGGGTATCCCCCCTCTCTTATCCACTATTTCCTCCTTATTCTTAGGAACAGGAGATGATCGATTACGATGGGAAGAAGTACAGTAAGAACGCTTACTACCTGAAGACATCCCAATCCGAAATTGAAAGGCATAGCGAAATATCCTAAGTAGAGATTACAAAGATATTCCATGAAGTTGTCCCTTCACCACCCTTAGCAAGATCTCACAGCAGACAAACAGTCTCTCTTTCTTTATCTTGAGTTGTTCCCAAGGTATATCTCCTTATATTATACTATAGCCCACCTAACCTTGCTACGTAATCTATGGCATAAACGAAATGATACGAGTCATTATCTATCCTCTCTCTAAATAAGGAAGCCACACTTCTCTTCGAAAGTAAGGCCCCGACCTATCTATCTAAAGGTATCAACCCTATTCACCGTGATATATATTCCCAGTAAGGGAAAGAGGCTACTAAATAAAGAAAGAATTCAAAATTTCCTTAATAAATCATCCTATTTATCCTATCTGTAGAGAATAGAGAATAAATACGATAGACTATATATCTATATATCTAGTTTGCTAGTTTGCCAACGTGCCGGGAGGAGCAATATACGGATTGAACCTGCTGAGTCGTTTTATAGTATCGTATAGTAGTATTACCAACGAAACCGACCTATACTTAACTTAAGGGCCGCCATCGCTCAACTTATGAATAGGGAGAGGGATAGGGGAACGGAACGCTGATCGTTCAGATTGAGATGTGTGCGGATGATAAATACGAGTAGCTGCGATGCATGTGGGCCTGGAAGAGCCGCGGCCCTCTCCTCTGGTCGCCTGGTTATGGCCAAGAGAAGAGCGTGATACGTTATGGCGTTCGTTAATCAATAAGACTGCCTCCCTCCCTCTTAAGGAAGGAATGGTGTCGAGGGGTGCTGATCGAGGAGATGTCCTGCGATGTGTGCGGGAAGGGAGAAGGAAAGGATGCGATGTGCAGGGGGAGTAATTGGCTATGGTTTTCGGGTTACGAGAGGCACGTTATATATGATCCTCTGGCACTCCAATACTCGGCCGCTGACATGAAGTGGGGGGGCTGGCTAAAAAGAATATGGAAGCTTAATAAAGGATTATTCCCAGTCTAAGTCTTCTTCCCAGATAGGTGTTATTTGCTTTGTTCGTAGCAAGCATGGTGCCTCTAGGAGATGGGTGAGAGCAGATCTCGTTGTTTACCCGGGAGAGCACAATACATATCGAGGATAGAGCCCTTACTAGACGAGACGACCTATACTTACAAGGGACCCTACCGATACAAACCCCACTCACTATAAGTGAACTACACAAAGGGAGATGGTTCATGATATGATGTTCCTTCACCAGGATGATTATAGCCAACGGTTCTTTATTTGCCTACCCCTACCGGTTACACATCTCAGATGCAGATATGATTCGCCAACAGTGGGGATGATCGGAGTGGAGATTATCAGGTACGGAGATCGGCAGATCGTAGCCTCCCCATCTCCACTTAGACCTCAGTGGTTCCTGTTTCGATAATAGAGAAATATGATGCTTAGTGGATGGGCAAAGGTGGTGCCAATACAAAGGTGGGGTGGAAATAAAGCTAGTGATCGTGCCTAGTTCTTCAATGAATAGCTGTTCCAAGTTCCTGTCCTCTCCTCCAGCTGTTTAAAGAAAATCAATCTAGCTGTCCCATAGAGATACTCCAATGTGAGCCGAGTAGTGAGTATCTAGAGCCTCGTGGTGTGAGTAGTCAAAGGAGTTATAATAGCAAATATGAAATTATCCAGTAAAGGGGCCCATTGAATCAATAAAGTAAAGCCACTAAATGAAAAGCAAAGAAGCGGTCACACTCAGAATGAAGAGGATGTGCTGCACCAAGTTACTCAAACATGCAACTGGCAAATGTTGTCTGAGTAAGGGAAGATTTTAGCTTCCCGGGTTTTTTCCGCCCCGACTTCGAAATCAAACGAAGCGTCAATTGCACCTACTCCAGTTGACCCCTACAACTAGCCGAATCTCGTGCTGGTCACTCTATGATACGACATGGAAGCTCCTTCTCTGTCGTTTGACTTCGATTCGCTAGCTAGAGACAGCCCGAAATGGACTGAAACTGACCTATCCATGTTGCACATAGCCTAATCGGTTGACAGCGTTCGGTCCTCTGTAGTGGATTGATCCACCCTTTAGCCTCAACGTCAGTCTTGTCGAGCTTCTTCTTCTCCCTAAGCTGATCTTTGAAAGACAATTAGTGGTTTCAGGGCCGCTGTTACTCCTACCCCTGCTCTCCACCTCACTGTTCGGTCCTAGTTTCCCCGGCTTTCACACCCTCATACACTTACCCTACCCTCGGGGGCCATCATTAAGCAAGGACTGAGTGAGCGCCTCTGTTCCACCAACTTCAGGATACGACTTAGACTTTGAACGAGGTTCCATGATGCAAGGGGTGCCATCCTTTCCACATGCTCGGTTAGAAGCTGTGGCTTCGCTGTTGATCCCACCTGATCGGCTGATCTAAGTGGAATTGATCACTTGAGCTGGTGTAGATAAAATATCCACTTAGACCTCGATAATAGGTGGGCAAGAAGATAGGCATAACCTTCTTTGACTGGATGAGATAAGGTCGGTCTGCTGTGTTCTTGATCGAAGAGGAGCGGGGTTAGTTGATTGGCATGAACCTCTTACTCATAGGTCTGGGTTTGGTGGAGTGGAACCTGGCTCTCCAGATCGTTGCAAAGGAAGGCTATGGGAGCAATGTGGCTAGCTTATGGGATGTGGAATAGGTTAGGGTATGGGACTGACATGAATAAGCCCTACCGTACCCTGGTTTGGGGAGTTGTGGGAATGTGGTGTGCAGCTTTGTCTCGGTTCCCCACCAACTAATGAGATATCTTGGCAATGAACTGGGAGATCGGGCTGGTTGGTTTTGCAAGCTGTCACTAGTAGGAAATCAACTGTAATGAAGGGATAAACTCATGAACCAAGTGGATAAACTCTTCCACGCCAACTCCAACCGGATCTACTGCGCAATAAACGGGCGTAAAGTCAATCCACCAGCGCGAAGCTACCCAATAATTGATCTTCTGTTCCTTTACACAGGCAACAAGCTATCCTCTCCGTATACCATAGAGACCAACTCCGAAACGACCGAAAACAAGGCTACATACGGGTGCTAAAATCCTAAGGTGAACAGGGCATACGACAAAGTGAAAATAGGGGTTTGGTCCTCCGGTAGTGCAGCAGATCAGTGAACGGAATCCGAATGGTGTAGGGCTTTGAGCCTATAGTGTGATTCTTACATGTGTGCCAATCTTTCAATTCTTATCTTCCGTTCCTTAGCTGCTGTTCAAGTGGACGGACAATAGGTGACCGAAGTTACCGTTAGCCATTTGTTAGAACTTAAACCTGATGTGCCTGGGTCAAATTGTATCTGTAACCTAGCTACAAGGTCAAACTTCCTACAGTTTTTGATTTTTCCATGCTGCCACGATTTTGAATTCCTAAGCTTCCTAGCACCCCTATCAAATTGATCTGCCGCCTCTCTACCGTATTCCTTCCTTATCGATCTGTCAAACCAAAAATGAATCACCCTATTTTGTGCTACCAAATTGAATCTGCTCACATAACTGAGCGAGCCCAAACTCCACTACTTGGTATTGGTAGGTGTGAAAGGTAATTGTTTCCCACTAAGTGATGAAGCTTCTGTTTTACCCCCCGGATGGGGCTTGTAGCCGTTCTTCCTCATGCAAGCTCTCTCCACTTGTTCTGTTACCAATTGATGTCTACCCAACCAACCTACAGCCAGCATGCATGATCGAAAAGCTCCTATCACGTCATAAACCCGATCACTATTTACCTATTACTTCCTTTTACTTATTTGGGATATGGAATGAAAACACGTTTATCCCCTGACCCTGATTACCAGAGATGGTGGAGCCCGAGGTGCGAGGTCATACGATCTGTGCCTTAACTGAGGGGGTAAAGGTTACGGTCCAAGCGACTACGGGAAGGTATCAGTCGTGAATGGAACCCACCTGTCTATTTATTAATTAGGCGGGATACAACTTTTAGTTGAGATCTTATGGGGAGCAGCGGCACAGTTAAGCTAGCGGTACGGCCCGGGCTAGTGATAGGGTTTGTGATAGATGGAAGAAGCATATGCTTCCCTCCATTGCTGTGGATAGGCCCTCCAACGTGAAGGAGGTTTACTTAGGTTAGGTATGAATTTCGGATCGGCACCGGTGCTCTCAGGTAGCGCCATGGGACTTAAACTCCTACATGGCTATTGGCCGGCAATGCGGACAATATTAAACAGGGAGAGTCACATATCTTATAGAGAATATGGGTGTCTTCCAATTCTACTCACTCCGACCGCACTTGGAACAATTCAAAGAGAAGAATAAGCGAAGAAAGTAGTATGGACGATAGGAACTAGCTTTTTTAATACCTATTTGAAACCAAACAGCAACTGAGTAAAGCGCGGTCTGCTTAAGCTCTGTTCATTGTTTAGTCCAGTCCATTCGCATGTTTTGTGCTAACCATTCGTAGTTGGAGTGTAGACCGAAAGACCGGTGAAGCAGCAGTTGTTTCTGTTGGTTAAGCCGTTGATTTAGCCGGTGATTCAGTATATTCTGTTGGTTCTGCAAGTGTTGAGTCGGTTGATTCAGTAGTTTATCCAGTCGTTTACTAAGTAGTTTAACCCATTGATGACCCAGGAGCAGAGCCTAAAGCAGCAGTCGAAGAAGCAGTTGTTGATCCAGGAGCAGAGGGAAGAAAGGCTACAGGGGTGGAAGAGGCAGGCGCAGAACCGTAAGAACAACCCGCAGAAGCACGGGTAGCAAAAGCTGGAGCAACGAGAAAGGCAGCGGCGGGTACAGTTTACCGGGTTATAGCTCGAGAGCCATACTCTGATGATCGTGATCGAAACCCAGAAGCACCTATATAAGCATATACGCTCGTGCCGGTCCTAGCTTCCCTTCGCTAAGTGACAGAAAACACAGGAGAAGCAAAGGTAACTAGAGAAGCAAGGATAGCTATATCAGCATTATATACAGATACAAGTCCAGATCGAGACCCATCATCAAAAGCAAAGGCAAGGGCAACGGGGAAGGGAGGGAATGTACTTAAGCCCTTACCTTCGCTATCTATGCTCAGGTAAGGGATAACCAACCCTGAGCAGAGCTCAGGTAAGACCTGATTTCATATCTTCCCGAACTCTAACTCAGGGTTGACCTTTCAGGACCTTTCTGTCGGGCGGGAATTTAATCCATACAGTTCTGCATGTGGCGCTTTCTGCCTGCCCTATTTGTACAAGAACCCCTCCCGCAGCCCCCTAGAGAGAGTCTCGTTGCAGCTTTTCGTCCATAACGGCAAACCTCTGCTCTCCGCATAGTAAGCGCCCCCTTCCCTTACTATAGAAGGGAGGTTTTTTCCCGCCCGGGAAAGGTATAATTTATGAGGCGTAACGTATTGATACAGGAGTAAGTCGAGGAAAGATGAAAGATAAGATCGAGTAAGGAAAGATGAAAGATAAGATCGCGTAAGGAAAGATAAGATCGAGTAAGTCGGGAGGGACGTTGGCTGCTGTGTACCGACCACCACGATTAGGAACGAACCAGCAGTGTTCCAACCAAATGGGAATATTGTTCAATCCATAGACAGACACCCATCTCCAACTGGGACCACTCGACCGATCTCATCGACTTGTAGATTGGTGCATGCAATGGTAATTCTCATTGGAAGAAGTTGATCGATGAGTCGTTCTCCCCTCCTTCATCCATCGCATTTTTCCCCGTTCAGGAGGAACTGTTTTCGTGATCGAATTACGAGATGGATATACGAACTGTATAGAATCATTCGCTGGAATGGGATAAGTTATTCCTCTATATAATCCCAATGGGATATTCGAATCCACCAGAGATACGATAGGTATTTGTAATCGATCAGCTTCGAGTATGACCGAGGACTCCCTATCTGCATTCATTATTGCTACACGATCTGGTTGTTGGCCGGATCCTCCGAAAAAATTGATCTTCCTATTCCTCGAACGTGAAAGACGGATCTTTCTCGGAATCGGAAATAGATGCATACTCGAAGAATTGGTCAAAAAACCCCCGATCCTCCATTGATAATCATTTATACAGCTCCGATCGATTTTCGTCGCCATTTGTTCCATTATATCATCGGATAACGAATTGGTATTTACGGATAATAAAAGGCCTTTTTCACGAATGGGAGATCCTATGGAATGACAAGCGTTTCGTGAACAAATCAGTGTCTTGTCTGGATCGGGAATAGCAATTTCATTTCTGGAACCGTATATATATACTTCGGAATGGTGAGCAGCTACCCGACGGCCCAGATGTGCGTTCGTACTCGGTAATTTTTGAAGAACCAAACTGGGGGGATTGTACATGGTCCTCTTTCGAGCTGGCTCAGGTGGTTAGCTACGTATATATATATATTATATATATATATATATATACGTATATATCCATTAGTCTAAATCTATGGATAGAGAGTAATATATTAGAATCAATGTATAAATGGATATGCATAAATGGAATTAATGATGCTTTATCACTCGATCGACTAGATATGGAAGGCTGGCTGTTTATCGCTCGCTCACGCTTGGTACTTATCGATCTCCGCCTACCTAAATGAAATTTGTGCCAGAATTACGGCAAATTCTGTAATCTAGTATAGCACAGAATTTGTGAATTACGGCTCACCTCACTATAGCGAGCAAGCAGTAGCAGTAGTTGCATTCTGGCCTTATTGATTTAAGTTGCATGCACGGTATAACCTTATTGATCATCTCTTCATTTAGGCTCCTGCTAGCCTACCCCGCTTTCCTTTGTGGCCCCGAGTGAGGCTGGCTGGCTTCTGCCGTGTCGCCCGGTGTTTTTCCCGCCGTGCGACGACTATTCTATTATATTTAGCTAGATATAGATCTATAGCTCCCTCTATAGCTTCCACCCACCTCTCTCCTTCCCTCAAGTACTACAAGACAACCCGTTCTTGTGATGAGTTTCAACCTTGCTTGAATGAGACTCACCCTGACTGACTGAGGGTTCTCTATATCGAGGTGCTCCAAGCCCACCCAGCTATCGTGATTTGACGGGATTGGGCCCCCACCAGCTCAGTTCTCCCTTCAGTCAGATCGCTCAGATGCTCGCCGATCAACGAACGATATGAGCCCTCACATTCCTCCCTCAGATGCTCCTTCCCTGGATGCCCCCGGGTCTTGCCTGGATGCTTCTTGAATGGATCTCCTCCAGGTGCTTCTCACTCTTGCTCCCACCCTTCCTACCTAAGGATCTACATACGAACGAGATTCTCCTCTCCTAGGACGGAAACACCACCTGGCCTGCCTTCCTTTAGGTCCCGTCCGAATCCCTTTATATCTCTATCGATCGGGAGCTTTGAATGATATTGAGCTATTCAGGTCGCGCGTGTTATCGCTCGCTATCGCTAGCTTCCTTCCTGCCCGAAGCGAGCATGATGTTTAGCTACTAAACAGCATGTCAAGTTGATCCGCTTGTTGATTGCTGGTTACAGTGGATCGGTCGGGTTTAAGCGCTTGCTGTTACATACGTAATATTACACAGATCGCTCTTCCTTCCGATGATTATCAAATCATAAGACGGACACAACACAGTAGTTCTAACTACTCCGCGTTCGTTAGGTCAGCCTCCGCCTTGTCGCTTGTGCTTTCCGGGACGGGAATTGCACTTGCTTCTAGATTTCTTTAGTTCTATTTTATTGCCCTTGATCTTAGAACGAAAGCTTCCTACTCACTCACGGCTACTCGCCCCTTCCACTGGTCGTCTTGCTCCGACATCCAGCCTTCCTTTACCCCTACCTACGTAGCAGAAAGTAAATCTGAAACTTTCCAATCACTTATATTAAGCCCCTACAGCCAGCCACTCTTTCTTATAGATAGAGTTCGACTTCCAATTCAACCAACCACACACAAACCACCCCTGCCTGAATAGGGAGGGAAAATATGCTCGTTTCAACATCATCTTTCGTGTTGAAAAAGCAGTGCAAATGACAAGGCCTTGAAAGTTAGTTTAGTTTTAATAAAGGGATCTCAATGTTAAGGGTAGGTGCCTCCCCGTAGGGCCATATCATTCTTTCTCGTGATTGTATGACGGGCTGCGCTTGCTAACCCATAGAGATATATAACGCAAGAAGTAATGTAAAGCCCTTCACCCAATCCTTCTCCCTCATCCCCGGGGATTGGTATTCTTAGCAGGGAACTTCCCCCCTTCCACTAGGGGTAGCTATCTTATGCTACACCCCGTTCAGTGAGGTTCATCCCCGGCCCGGGTTAACCACACTTACTCCTTCCACCTGAACCAGGGGATGCGGTGTGGTTCGCCCCTTGTTAAGGAGGGGCTCACCCCACTTCCTCCGCAGCAGCATATATAATACGCTGATTCCTACATATTCCCCGTTCAGTGGCGTGTGGGGGAAAAATAGATATTTGGGATATTGGTATGAATGGCACCCGTAGCAACATATATAATCTGGTGCTTATTGGATTAGTCTGTGCTGTGGGAATATAGATAGGCCCCACTTCAACCTTGCTTCCACTTCTTAACCCTCCCCGTTCGGGTTCACCCGGGTTTACCCCAACACTTCACTTCCCAGAGGAATTTGACACTAACTCCTCAACCGGGGGATGCGGGGTGATCAATGCGAGTTCCGTAATAATAAGAATATTTGCGATGAATTGCTTTGTAGGGCAGTGCCATGAATATAGTAGGGCGCTCGCGTAAGGACTTGATTGCATAGAGGGGGGGGGCGGGATGAGTGGTTATGGTTTCCGCCCCCAATCCTCTGGGATTTGTACCCATGAGCACAGATCAATCAATACAATATAGTAGGGGTGGGCAATTAGATATCTGAATATATCCGTTCACTACCATCTTCCCCTTCGTATAGCCACGGATTGTTTCCCTGCCCTTGGATTGCATAGAGGACTATAGACCTTCCGCCCTTCCGGCTTCCGTCCTTGCTAGAGGAATTGGTTTGTGGGGAATGGAGGATTTAAGGCCAATGATTTCAGTAAGGGCGCAGATCTATCCCCGGAAAAACCTAGCTGGATTGCATAGAGGGTACGGGATGAGTAGTTTCCGTGGGCCGAAGCACAGATCAATTAGACGGGACCGAAATAGAGATCTTCAAGGGTATCAACCCAGAGGAAAGGGCATCAATCACACACCCTTGCGATATATGACCCTTATATAATCTCTATTGGGCGCACAAGGCTAACGGGAGAGCAGCGCCAATCAATATAGGATCTTAGTAAGATCAAACCTGAGACAAAACCAACGAGGAAAGATCTATCAAATGATCGATATAACGATCTGGGTGAAAGAGATCTTCTTAGGTCCAGTGACTGCTCTCCTTCTCCCATCATTAAGAGCGGTAAGGCTATGGGGCTAAGCTCCTCGGCTCGGGGAATGAATAGGTATATTAGAGCGAGGTTTATCCGATTCGGGCAAGAACCGACCGTGGGCTTTCCCGACTCTTTATACAACTTCCATCGTCCCGGCTAACCTTCCCCCAAGAGGACCTATTTTACCTATAAACCTTTCGGGGCCCCTCAGTGATAGTTGGGTGTGGCGAAAGCCCCGGCCCCGTGCTCTCGTCCGAGGCCCTGTAGCAAGATCGTTGGGCTGTAAGCACATTTTTTGGGCCAGAGATATAAAACTCAGTAATTAGGATGATTACGGGGCTGAGCACCTACCACCGGAACAAGCGGACCAAGAAACCAGAAGCACCTGTATCGTAGAATAAGGAAGGAGGCTAGGAAAGGAAAGAGAAGCTGGGGAGGGCCCTATCTATTTATTGGCTATTTCCGAATAGGATATATCCTATGCAATCATTCATCACAGTAGAATATATGCCCATCTTAATGACAGCTAGTCGGGCAAGGCACTGGCTCACAGCGTAGTAGCTCACAGCAAGGTAAGGCCGGGGGGACAGGAGTTGGAGGGATACAGACTGGACCAAATGTGAAATGGTCATTTAGGGTCGGGCTAGGAGGTGGAAAAAGAAATAGGTCTAGTTCTTGAGCGGCAGAGAGGGAAGCGGGCAAGCAACTCTCTAAGTTCATTTAGATAGGAGGAGCCGGAGGGAATGGCAGGCAGGTGAATCTCCTCCCTCCCGGTTGTGCGGCATCTTATCCTATCGATAGTATGGATTGAATTGCTTCAGTATTGGACGCGGAGATAGGCTTGGTTCGTTAGCTTTAGCCCGGGTTGTCAGCATGCTTTAGATCGATATGCGGGATTTTCAAAATAATACATAAATAGTTGGCCATACCTTACTACTTGAATGAATGGATGGAGGGTTCACCCTCATTCCCCTCGTTCCCAGGTGCTTCCATCCAACACCTCTCTCTCGGATCCATACCTTTGGCAACCCGACCTACCACTTCTGATTGATAAGGAATAGTAGATCCCTTCTTTCTGCTCGCTTCGAGACGGTTCTTAAGACTGATTATGGAGCTTAGCACCTTACTTTGACCATGAGAACCCAACCGATAATCAATCGATTCTCATGTCCCCGTCTGCCAGCATAAAACTCTGTTAGGCTATATCGTGATAGCAGTCTTATAGTAGGTAGGAGCTTGTCACTCGATTGATCTGGTCTCCCGTTGTATAATCCAGCAGGTCGAGGTCCGGAAAACGAGTGGCAGTAACTACCTCTAGCTATTACTACGATAAGACTGGGCCTTAGAGGAATCCATTATTATATACGTAATAGCTATCCCATGAAGCCCCCGGCTAACTATTTTTAATCGAGGGTAAACTAAGCGAACTTTTTCATAATGCTTTTTCTTCAACCTGGCCTGGATGAATAGCAATGACGAGATGGAAGGAGCAGAGTGATAGGCTTTAGTGGAGCGGGGGCAAGGTTCGATAACCTGATTGATATCCCAACCAGGGAATCCCGCTTCTGGGTAGTCCTTCAAGTTGATAATGGCACGGGTAGATACCTTAGAACACATTAGTTAGGGGATTGTATTCGGTAGAAGGAGAAGATTCCCGCGGCTATCCTACTCATTCGACTCTGTTGATCGAAATCGGTCCTCAAGTCATTACCTTGAAAGGAAATTCTGGAGGTATACCTGGTCCTGACTACCCTGCTTCCCTACCTTAAGAAATGCCCTACTCTATAATGGGGGCCCCATCGAACAAAGAAACAGATCCGGGGTGGGGGAATTAATATAGCCTATTTGCAAATGCCTGTAAAAAGAAATAACCCGTCAAGCAAGTAAGTAACTAATCCCGCCTGCCTCCCCCGCGGCCTAAGGTTGGTCTCGAGTAAGGTCCCACCCTCTTCCTCCTTTGCTGCCCGGATAGGGGATTAATAGCCATATGAATGGATTAAGACTGACTGCCCTGCTTTCTCTCTCTATATGGCCCAAACTTATGTGATGCTGAGGGCTCTATAACGCCTTCATATTCGCTTTGGTTGTTCTGCTCTCCGGGATTACCCAGGTGCTCCAAGTGCTCAAAGCCCAGGTGTTGCTGCTCTATCATCTAAGTGTTGCTCCGACAACTTGAAGCAACGCTACCCTTTGACTATTTCATTTCCCATCTCGATAGACTAGGCTCACATAGGAAGGATAACTTGATAGGCCAGGCCCGCACTCTCTATCATCTTGATACCCCACCTTTGCTTACTTAAATTCCTACTTAAAGAAAGGCCTGGGTCACGCAGGAAGGATAACTTGATAGGCCTTGTGAGCACTCTCTATGATCGCCACCCTTTCTCTCTCGAATTTACCATCTCGATAGGCCACGTGAGCATTCTCTCTCTATCATCTGGATACCCCACCCTTTATCTAGCGAATTTACCAGTCGCTCACCGCAATGACGCCAACCAGGCGACCAAAGACGCCTGGTAGAGAGAGCAGAGCGATTAGGCTGTGCACCTCGAACTTACTGCCTTATCTCTCTTGATCTACCTACAGGGTACAGGGTCTCTATAACTGGATTATTCTCTATCTTGTCAGCCTGGTGGTTAAGGCTCTCGCCCTCGCTCTGGCCCGTTGTTATCGCCGTCCTCCCCCTCTCCCTTAAGGCCTCTGATTGCTCGCATAATTACATATATAATGATAATGTTTGAGTGCGAGTCATATGAATCACTACGAAGGAAGCAAGCTTGTTTCCCTTCTCCTTAGTGAACGAAGCAAGGGCCTGAGCCAGGCTTACGGGGGGCCTCTGATTGATTGCATAATCACATATATATACATGCTTCGAAAGAGAGAATGAGAGCTCTGAGATCCTTGAGAGAGAGAATGAGGATTCTGAGAGCTCCTCCTATGAGCCTTCTCCTCCTCTGACTTCCTAGAATGAGTGTCCGGAAGCCGCTATATTGCTTCTGATCCAGGCGTCTGTCTCATAAGGAGACTGAATAGGTGCCGGGCCCAAGGCATCGAGTTATGGCTCACGGCACAAACGTTTTTCTGTAAAATCAACAGCTCCATAAACAACCGCTGCTTCAATAGGATATGCTACGTATGGATCAATTGCTTCCTATACGTGTGCTTGGCTGCTTCTTCGACTGGCTCTGTTGGGACGACTTATATAGGTCTATGGTTCGTCGGTATCATTAGAGGTCTTACTGTATATAGTCGAGTAGCCCCAGCGAGTAGCCAAGCAGCCATCCCCATTCATTCTTCCAGCCATGCCACCCACCCATCCATTCCAGCAATGCCATCCAGCAATCGCATCATGGGGAGCTCGGGGCAATGGCAGGTCAAAACCGATTCTAAGGCCATTTTAGCGCGCTGTAGTAACACTTTCAACCCAAAAAGGTACGGAGGGCAAGCAGGGGCTCATACTAACTACTTATCCTTGGCCTTCCTTGGTGAGGCTAATGATGGCTTCTGTTGAAAGGTGGGAGTGAAGGGGTAAGGCAGAAGGTAAAAGGTGACTGGCTATAGGTTGGATGTCCAAAGGTTCGAGGTTCGAGGTGAAAGGCATCATCTTCTGTTGATAGGTTATAGGCTCCTTCCTTCCCATCTTGATAGGCCACCTTTCTGTACCGAATTTACCATCTTCTTGGGCTACCCACTACCTTTCAGTGACCATGCCACCTTTGCTTCCTGAATTTACCACTCATTGGAAGGCCAGGTTCAGAGAGCTTAGAAAGTGTTTAGCAAGTTAGGTGGTGCAGAGCAGGTTGTAAGGCAATCCGGGTAAGAGAGCACAGAAGGCGGGTGTGTAACTAGTTAGTTAGGTAGTGCAGGGCGGGCAGGTTATGTATCAAGCAGTAAAGGGTGTAAGGCAGGGCAGTTAGAAGAAGCTGCTTAAGCGGCTTTATTTCGTAATGCGTACTGCGGGTTTGTTTGTATTCAGCGGTAACTATCTTTCTTTCTATCCCGAGTGAGTTCTCCAGTGGGTAGCGGCCGGCGGGTTCTTAGCAAGTGAGGCGGCAAGGCAAGCTGCTTAGGCGGGTGCTGGAATAAAGCAATGCTATGGCGGGCGGCCTTTCATTTTAGTTCGTAGGCCAATTAAGTGCGCTTACGCGCCACTTCCCTCTCATTTGGTTTGAATTGAGGGGAAGAAATAAAAGAATATCGGGACTACAGGCTGAGTATCAAGCCCTAGTTGCTACGGTGCAACACTTTCTTTCCATGGAGGGTATAACCTTGCCAGTATCACCAGGCCAGTAGTTCTCAGCAGTGCATACCAGGCATAAGCCCCGCCTACTATTCCTTAAGATAGCGCGGGTAGGTTAGAACCAATGTCCCCAGGCCTTACGTTCAAGTCCTATTAATAGAAATCCTGGCAGGGTCAGAGAGAACAGAAGGTCAAGGTCCCGTTTGTTTCCTTAAAGGGTAAGAGAAAACGCTAGATTGACTGTAAGAGAGACTAGGGTCCGTTTCTTATGATACGGTAAAGGCTGTCATGCCGTAAAGTAAATAGCTAGATATCTGTATCTTTCCCGGAGCTGCGGTAAAGAGCCCGTTCCAACCTGGGCAAGCCAAGAGCGATATACCATATAATAGAGGGGGCCATCAAATCGCTAATGGCTCTCAATCTTAGAGGGTTTCGGAGAGAAGTCTTTTTTGGTATCTCTCTAAGTAATAGTAAAATTACTTAAATAATAGAATAGAATAAGCTTATTACGCCATAAAGAATCTCTTATGACCGCTCTGTTATTGCTTATGTATTGCTTGATTATCGCTTATGTATTGCTTGATCAAGATCTTATTACGCCTGAAATCATATCTATAGAGACTAGTCTTTTATCTGTCAAGTGAGGCGAATCAATCTATCTATTCGTTTCGTTCTTTCTTGGTGGTATAACGCAGCGGAAAGGATAGACGTATAAGCCAGCAAGCCACCCACCCAATTCTGCCTTCCTTTCGCGTAGCTCAGGCTGGGCTGGGGGCCTTCGCTATGCTCTTTTAGGGGACCTTCTAGCTCTACCTTTCCTTCTAGCTCTACCGAATAAATCAGACTGGAACAAAGGGCTTTGAGGGGAAGAAATATAAGCAGGACCTGAGCTATGCTATAAGGAAGGTCAGGTTCTCCCTTACTTCACTTAATAAGGTTATCCCTTACTTAACCTTACTCACTCCGCTTTCGTGCGAGGTGAGCAATGCCGGCCCCATTCGACACATCGAACGGATCCGCTCTCGGTTCTTCCAATTCAATTTAGGGGGGGAGGGTAGGGAGCAATAGTAAGATCGGTTCTTCATCTGAATATAGGTCTGTCTTCGTCCGGGCCCCTATAATGCTGCACGCCTGCTTTTCCGGCTCCCTCCTATGAGGATATGGATTTGGTCGCTTTTAACCATTCATTTCTTTAGTCATTCACCTGGCCTGGCATATTCATATTCATTTTACCCACTTCTTTCTTTCACCCCGCCTTCCTTGGCGAAATTGGGATTGGGAAAGCAAAAGTTGGAGGGGAAGAGAAGTTGGAGGGGAAGGAAGAGAAAAGAACCACGATCTTAGAAAAGAAAACCATTCATGAAATCACTTATATAATATAATATAATATAAAGACGGACGAGCAACCACTACTCTCGCTCGGGTGGGTCTTTCTTTCTTCCCGCCGGCACTACACACTTTCACATCCGGCCACAAAAAGCGGAAAAAGCAAATATCATTCGTGGTTTCTCTGCTCCCCGCCCGGGATACATTCGATTCTGTACTGACTGTTTGTCGGGAATTTCTCCCTCCTGACCCTCTCATTCACCCATTTCCTGGCATGAATGCTCCTAGTCCGCTCCCACCCACTTGGTCGGGCTGGAGTTCATCTAGGGAGTGTGTAGGCTTGCTTTATTGATTGCCTATTCCGCATTCCAAAGAAAGAAAGTAAATAATGAATACTCCCTCCCCTCTTGCGCTATTGAAACCTATAATCTATGGGTAGATGCCCAGTGAGTGAAGTGTCCATCCATGCTATGTCGCGGTTATGATTGGTGCAATGATATTCCTGTAAAGTAAAGACCAGAAAGAAGCCGTATCCCGCTTCTCTTCATCGCAACTGGACAGAGTGAGTTTAGCCCCTGCATTTAACGGCCAGAAGATCCCCTAACGATGACGGAATAAATTATCTATGTGAAAATGAGGTTGAGTAGCCTAATAGGCTTCTCTAGGGATTTCCTTTCCGTTGTTCTTCTGGGCGGGTGGCCTGGTCTTTCTCTCTTTCCCCCAGACAAACACTTACTACGCTACGGCATGGATGGACGCGAAATAAAATAGTCCTGACTGAAATCTGAAGGGGAAGAGGCCTCGGAAATGAATGTAGGTAGGGCGGAAGCCTGCCCCCCTATTGATTGAGTCGCCTGCCTCTCAAAGAAAGACGACACATAGATGCCGAAGAAGGCCTGCCTTTCTATAGATAGATCTCTCGTGGGAAAAGCAGCGAAGAAGCAGGTAAGTTCTTCCCTTTTCCATTACTTCTTTCCCCGGAACGGGATTGGATATCAGCAGGCAGAGGTCATCGGCATAGGTAGGCGGTCGAACCATGGGAGCAATCTACAGGGCTCTCACCATGACTCTCTCTCCTATCCTCTGCATCCCTATGCATGCATCGAGTAAAGGCCCTCACAGCAAGCAGCAACACCACCAGCGCCTATTCTATTACGAACTCCCATTCACTATGCCAATTATATAGATATCTAGCCTCTTTCTCCCACCTCTCTAGATATCTAGCTTCTTTCCCTCTCGTCAAACAAGAAAAAGGGATTGTTTCTAAGGCACTACACGTTCTATTCTTCCCACATATTCCCACATCGAATCGAATGTGTCGTTCCCCCTACTATTCCAATAAGGGCAGGAATTATCAACCCTGATCCCAGATCCAGGAATTAGAAATCCTCTCGGATTAAGCTCACTACGCGGGGAGTTTATTATAAGTAGGGGCCCGGCCTATTATTATTGAAGCCTACCCATACCTAGCATCTCCTTCTGGGGAGGTGGAGAGATAGAGAAAGTGCCTCATCATGCGCTCATCATCGCATCGATGGAATTAGCATATATGGAGCAAGTTTCCAAATAAAATCTTTCTTCTTTATGGGGCCTGATGAATTGTTGAGTGATCCGGGCCTTACTATTATTTCTTCCGGGTCCCGTCCCGAGAGAGAGAAGCTGGCAAGTACGGTTTGTAATTGCCATTGTAGCACAGCACGTGTTACTGATTCTGCCTCCACTATTGAGTTGCAACTTCCTCATATAGAGAAACTTGTATCAGCGGTGGCTCACTCACTCCCGCTAACTATAGTTCTTTGAATTGATCACTAACTAGGGTTTCACTAAAACCCCAAATTTAATATATGGCCTTCTCAAATAATAGAAAGATCAGACAGATTGCGCATTGAGAACAGATGCCCTTGTCTCTATAATGCGGCGCCGGGGGTGGTGAGCGGGCTTAACCAAAAACAAATAGCCTCCCCTTTGTTTTCATAATAATAAGCCGCCTTATATGAGTCAAAGCAAATAATTTCATTATTCCAGCTCCCTACTATTAATTAAAGGTTGAGTTTGCTGGCTTTCAAATAGGAGATAGTTGGTTGTACCGCCCCTACTATTATTATTTAAGGGCGGGGCGGGCCCTATCTCTCTCCTCTCTTCAGAATCCAGCTCTCTGGACCGTATATGGGGATGGGATTTAAGATGAGATACAGGAACGGCCTCCGTTCCGGAGTCCCTTGTGAAAGGAACGGCTAAGGACCGGAATGGAACGCATTAGTAGGGTAGAGGTCCATGGTGAATGAAAGACAGGAATTCGGGGCGGGGAGTTATTCCTCGAAGTCCTTCCAATCTCTCCCCGGTCTCCCTTATTCCTTCTCGCATGCATGATGCGAATTGGGTTCCATTCCACAGCGCAGTTCCACTTAAACTTGTCGGAACTGGGAAGGTCAAGTCCAGATTCGGGGAGCTATAGCCGCACAAGTATGAATCTAATTCCTCATGAGATGGGGGGGCCGAGAGGGAATATGTGTTATGAATCGATCAGGTTCGCTATTCGGTCGATCATGGAGCAGGGCTGCCGAGATCAACGCAGCATGACTAAGTTTGTATTCGGGATCGGGCCGGCTTGATGAACCAGATCGATCAAATGTTGTATCTAGTTACTCGCTAGGCCTTTAGATATTCGGCATGCTTAGGTAAGAGAGAGCCGTAACTCCGGTCAGACAAGAGTGCTGCGACCAAAAACTATTGGATCAAGAGCATGGTGGCCGTGAGATACGCACATGCTGAATGAAGAAACACGGCACACTCGCCTTGTTTTAGTAGACCTTCCCATCCCATTCCGTCCAGAACCAATTACTTTATGAATTCCCGTTCAGCAATGCCCCGATCCGACCGGTCTCAATCAAGTGCTCTTCCCGATTCCAGGTTACCAACTAATTGACATTCTTTAATTAACAAGTAAGGCATGACACATGGCCAGCTGATTCCTAGAGCGGGAAGAAGCGGACATTGATGTCACACCTATAGCAACACATACCAGTTACATGCTACTCGTGGATCACATAAAACATCTATTATGGAATCTGTTGTGACCGACCAACTGAACCGGACCCGTGCTATAAAGAATAATTATTCCTTCAAAGAAGCGTTTAATTGTTCGAATGAGATCCGATTGATGCCGATGTGGAAGACACGTACACGTATTCCGGGCCCCACGAAAAAGACCATATTATTGCCTTGCAGGAATCTACGAACAAGGACCGGTCCCAATGGAAAGGCAGAATGAATCGGATTGGTAAGTAATACTACTCCCAGACCCCCTAATGGAATACCTAGCCATGGAGGTACCAAAGGAGTATCATGTATCGGTTCAGATAGATCCATTATGTACGGGATCAGTTGGATTCACGATTCCCCGGAGAAGGAAGGGTTTTTGACCGTATCTATCTACCTATTCGATCCATCCGTAATACAACTCTTTTCATATGGCAGGCAACGATGTCTAATAGGCATCCCGGAATGGAAGATCCAGAATGATTCTCGATCATATATCACCATATTCCCCGAAATATGGTTCCGAATTCTGAAGATAGAACTGGAAGTCTTACCCTACTGCATATTAGAAAGAATTAGCTATATAGAAATGGAATTATAGGGATAGAACTATTAGTATGGTTCTATACGGAATCATAGGTATGATTCCTAATTCCTAGTCAATAGTGGAGTGCGCGAGGTGGAATCTTTCGGGGCTTGCTAACTACTTCTATCTAAAGGGCCATCTCGCCGGTTGAACAGGCAGGTAGCGTGATCGGTAGGCCTGGGTCCCCCCATAACTCCAATGGGCTTCAAAATGCACTTCAGAGGGAAGCTATATCTATTTGACGAAGTAAACGGAATGTTGACCAAGAACAAGATCAGTCTTTACGGGTGGTTTGGGAAATCTACTTGGTTACTCCTCGAATCCCCACATATACGTAAGTCCTATCATTTGCAAGGTTAAAAGAAGGGGTGGGGTGTACTAATCGCTTCGCGGGCGGGAAGCCCGGTTAGATTCTAGAATGATTAAGCATCCCTCGCTTCAGTGTAAGGCTAACCATGGTGTACTAGGTTGTGCGGCGAGGTACCTCCCAGTGAAAAACCTATTAGTTGGAGGTAGGATAGATCCTACAATGCTAGTCTGGGCAGGAATGAGGTAGGACAAGGAGCTAAGAGTAAAAACAATAAAAAGACCCACGGGATACACCTTGACCATTATATGATACAAAGGGCGATGATACCATATATTATATCGTACCTCTTGAATAGCCCCCTCCCCCTCACTGTCTGTATCCTTCCCATCCCTGCCCGGACCAGATCAAACCGACCGGATCAAATTAGATTGATACCCGTCCTTCCTTTGAGACCAGTCAAGTTGATGGGTGACGCTCCCCGGTCGAGCGTGTCCCACGACGAATGTACCAGAGTCACGAGAAAGGGGAAACATCGGAATCATCGGAGCCAGAACTCCTGTCAGCAGCAGCCGGAAAATGCACGCCCGGGTCCATCAGCCGAGTTCCTGATTGAGACCGCCGGTGATCTGTATAGAGAAGGATTTCCCACACTGATGTGACAGAGAAAGACGTTCACTTCCCCACCCGCCTTTCTCGAGAAGTAAGCCACCCATTAAGATAATACTAATCCCCTGCCTACCCTCCTTTATATATAGAGGGTGAGTGCCATAAACACCAAAGGCAGGCCGTTCCTTCCATCTATCTACCAAATAGAATACAATAGGGCACTGGCCCTAAAATCTAACGCTGTTAGGCTAGATAGAAAGAAAAGAGGTAAGTCGGCATGGTGCTTACTGAACCTCCATAATATTGAGCAGGTCGAGTCTTATGCCGGTCATATAGAAAACCGACACATGGAGAAGGGGCTGGAGGAACCGGTCCATGGCTTAACATCGGTGGAATGCTACCTCCAATTCCCTGTATGTTCGATGGAGTGATATATTCCCCACTGATCAGAGTGCGCCGATAACCCCCCTTACCTAAGCATGAAGGTAAGTGAGAACCTTTCGCGTAGCTTTTTGAGGGGAAGAAATATGAGTGATAACCTTCTAGCGAGCGATTGAGGGAAGAATATAGTTATAACCTGACCTAGCTAGATTGAGGGGAAGAAAGAAAGGCGGATAACCTTCTTATCGTAGCGGTCGATCCATTGGGTTATTCCATTTGTTCGGAAAATAAGCGGGAAACAGGAAAACATCTTTTATTACGATGAAAAGGAACGATCCCAGATAGATGAAAATCCAATTTCGGGTCATTCCTTGGTGAACATGATCTGCCATAATCTCTTCGATCCCCACATTAATATGCCGGAATAAATAGATATCCGGTAGAAAAGTGGAAAAAACTTTCGATATTATAATCAAAGGGAGTGGGGAAGCAGCAGTAATTCTTCGGAAAAGCCCGGTTCTCTCTGTCCCCGAGCTTTCATTTCTCAATCCACTTGTTCGTCTCTTCATAGACCTCCCCACCAATAGATAGGGACAAATGGGAATGACCGAACCACGTCTACGGAATGCCGGTACCATGCAGCTGCTTCAAAGCCAACGTGATGCTCCTTGGTCAAATGACCCAGATATTGGCGAATACCACGTATGATTGGGGAAATAGTACCTATAATCACATGAAAACCATGAAACCCGGTTGCTGAGGGAAAGGTAGAACCATGAATACCATCCGAGACAGTGGGAGGTGCTTGATAATGCTCCATTCCTTGGAACCCAGTGAATACTAGAGCCAGTGAAACGGTGGCTACTGAAGCGTAAACTGCTTGTTGCTCTTTCCCCGCGAGTATAGCATGATGAGCCCAAGTTACGGCAGCTCCGGATGGAAGGGGAATAGGGGTATTAAGAAAAGGGATTTCCCAAGGATTTGAAACCCCAATCCCTTTGGGGGGCCGGATACCTCCGATCTCTACCGCAGGTGCCGAAGGAGAATGAAAAGAAGCCCGAGGAAGAGCGAAGAGGAACATGACCTCCGATACGATGGACGGAATAAAACCATATCGAGGTCCTAATTGTACGACTTTGGTATGATGTCCCTCCAACGTGGATTCACGTATAACATCGCGCCACCGTACGAACATGGTATATGGGATGAATATCGAGCCCAAACTGAGGAGTGTTGCACCCCCTGTAAATGAGTGCATGTACATAACACCTCCAACGGTGGTTGCCAAAGCTCCGAGTGAACCCGAAATAGGCCATGGACTTGGATCTACCAAGTGATAAGAATGCCTCTGAGATGAAACCATAAACAACTTTGCTCCTGGGTTGCGATTGTATGTAAACCCCCCCCCTTCACTCGCACCCCCCAAACAAAGTGGTAGAGAAGGTTATTACTTACCTTCGTTATAAGGTAAGGGATCACTTTATATCTTCCCGAACCTAATTTTCACCCCGGTTGACCTTTCAGATCTTCCCGTCAAATTTTCACCCGGTAAGTACCTTTCCCCCTCCTTTCTCCCTGACAAATAGGAAGGGATGGATGGTTCTTTCATTGATAAGAGTGTGACATATGAGGCGGAAATAATCGTTGGTTTCACCGGCGAACTACGTGGGCATTATACAGTGAAGTTTTTCAGTTCAACAAACAACGCCTACTCCAAATGCTCCGGAGGAGTGACTTCTTGCGGGTCTTTTTCCCGACTAAAAAGGAGCGCGGACTAGCCACGGAGCTTGGATACGGTTTCCCGATCGGAGATCCATGGATCACTAAAGGTCTCTCCCCATGGCCTTTCGCCTTTGGAAGCGTCCTTCCCTCTCAATGCCCGGGCATCCATCCGATGCATTCTTTCCGATACAGTAGGCATTGAACCTGCTTCACACCGCTTTTATTCCCCTCAATCGATCAATCACTCAGGACTGACTGAAACTCAGGGCGGACTGATTTCAAAGTCCATTTCTTCCTCTCCTTAACAGTCGAGCGGCCTTACGGCACCTCGTCCGATGCGGCCGAGCATTTATTCCTAAAGTTTCTACTTCAAGCTCTTCCTCACCCATATGATGAGTTTCGCATTGAAACCCTCTATTTTGGGGCCCCTACCCCTTCATAGAGCGGCTCGTATCCTCCTTTGGTCGTGCTTGAAGTAGAAACTTTAGCAATTCTTCCAGTCATTCTTTATATATGTAATTACGCTTTAGGCTCTCATAATCGATCGTACCCTAATAGAAGAATATCGTTTACAAAGATATATCTCATTATATATATGTAATTATGCTTGCCTTATGACTTGACACGAAGTATTTCACGAGTGAATCAACCGCGCTTTGCTTTGGGCTTGTTACCAGAAATGAAACCTTTTGAAGGGAAGCTGGTTCTGCCCATGCGGGTTTCTCAATTCTTCGATGGCATAATTACGTATATTATGTAAATGCTAAAAACTGAGCTTAAATGGAGAGAGAATTATGATAAATAGCAAGAGATAGCGGTAAAACCCCCTACCCCCTAATACGCTTCCTTTTTTTGTGACAAAGACCGCGAAGCAAGCACCCTTTAACTTCGCTAAGTTTCGTTTCTCGATCCACCAGCAGCAGACATTTAAGCACCAGAAGCACAGGTTCAGTGATTTGATCCAACTACTCTTTAGAGAAACGAGATCAGAACTTTGAGCGGTACACCAGGCGAGAAGGAGAACGAATATTCAGCCTTCCTAATAAGATTAGGTTCGAAGTAGGAAAGTTTCGAATGCATCGGTGTAGATCTCCACGACGACCTTCCTTCGGTTCGATAAATAATAGCAAATAGGGTGTTAACCCCAGAGCTATAAGTTCCGGGTCGAGCTTATTAAGTTGACTCAGCACCCATCCATTGAAATTGATCTCACGGAGGCATGGGCGGTAGGAAAGACAGGAGCAGGGATGACAGGAATAGAGGCAGCAACGCAACAGTCACAAATCGACAATGTGACAGCCGGGGGGGAGAGGGCATTGATGGGAGTGTAGCTCGCCGAAAGGATACTAGAGGAACTAAGCAAGACATAGATGGACACAAAACACAGGGCAGCCCTTTCCCTCTCTCTGTTCGTTCGGGAAAGTGGCTAAACGCAATAGGCCAATTGGAAATATGATTATCTACGTCATTAATAGATGACCTTCGTGATTGGATATCTTAATTTCGAGGGTTACCTTAAGGTTTGATGAATTAGACTCGATTTAAGGATTCTTGTGGCCCCCGTATCTCTTACACGCAGCCTATTCTTGACATATTCTTGCTATTCTTGCTCCGATCGCGCTTCATGCGGTTCCCGCCACACGCCTTCCAATTGATCCTGTTCCCTAGTAGCTCTTATTATTATTTGGTATGGTCTCCGCCCCCCTTATTATCCGCGTGGTGCGTGTTCTTGCTTATGTTTCCGACGCGATTCGAAGTTGTTCTTGGGCCTGGCGTTGAAAGGATGATGGCGTTATCGGCGCCTGACGGTAGTGAGAGTGATATTTGTTCCTATACGAAACGAGCTGGGACGGCGAAAAGGCATATACACGAGGATCGGATGAAGGATTTAACGATATGAACACCTGGCTGGTACAACTACATGAATAATAATTTGACTCCATGCCTGCTGGACGAAGTGTGTCTCATTGCTATAGTGACTTAAAGTGCCGACGAGATCAAGGAGGGAGTTGGTTTTGAGCATCTGCCCGCAGTAGCAGGGGGGCAAGTGAAACAAACATATTTACTCCCTCCACCCAATGAGAATACAGAAACAGAGAAAGGAAAGATAAAAGGAGTGCACGAGTGGAGTAGCAGATTGGATTGATCCAACACATCACACGTTTATAGGATTTCCGCGCGAGAAAGGTCTGGTTTGGGATTCGTTCTGTATCGTCATTCACTAATATATATATAGTATAGGGGGGCTGCAGGATGTAGGAGAACAAAGGAGTGATCGAGCGAGGATTGCCCGAATGAATGCAACCTATGGTAAGTTGGGCGGGGGTAGGTCGCCGGTTATACCATAACCAGGGGATAAGGGGTTAGGAGAGCGTAGCGAGGGGAAGCCCCCCCCGCAGCAATAGTCCATCCATCGTTCACTCGGGCGGGAAATAAAAAAAAGGATGTTTAAATACTAAGTAAGATCAACTCCTGACTACGAAGATCCCCTATCAGCTTTTCAAACGTTGAACTACATATACAATAAGATTCCCCTCTATTCATTGGTGGGCTGTGGGAAGCCAAAACATTCACTGGGGAATGCTGAGTCTGATTTTAGAATTATATGGAAATCCAAGTGAGTGATTGAGTGAGTGATATAGTAGGATTTTAAACCACCATGAAAGTCATTCCTACCCACTCGATGAACTTCCATCCCATTCTGCTGCGTGCCTGCCGTATCTCCTTATTATATGATAGACGTCGATTCGTTATTCGATGACACGGCGCGGTATGGGAATTGTCTATTGGATCAGAATCTAAGTAGGTAGTCCCGGTTGTTATAAGTTTATTATGGAATTCTTTTTATACCTCCTTCCTTCTTAGTTGGTCGAACGTAGCTGGATACAACTTCGTTGTGTTTCCCTTTCGTTAGCGTGGTGAGAGCCTGCCTATAGTACCAAGCTTATTTTGGTAAAACGGCGGCTGGGTGGTGGGCTGGGCTTCCCCGCTTTACAGACTATGAAATCACCCGGTATTGACCCCCCGCTCCTTTCTGGGTGAATACGGGTTCAATCCCATAATCCATGAATATCGAAATGATGGGCGATTTCCCTATCAATAGAGATCATTTCCTCCAAAGGAAAGGAAGGAAATGGGGCTTTTTACTTAATAAAATAGGGAATAACATATTACCAGAAAGACGATCTGCGAGCTACAGCTGCCAGACATATGATTCTATAGACAATGGGAAGTGTAACCTATCCCACCATCTGTTGCTGCTGGTGATTCTTTATGCCGTTATCCTTTCTGGTTCGGATGCTGGTGGTTGGTACTACTGTATTCGTGGTGCTATGTTCCATTGATGCCGTTGCTGTTCAGTGTATGGCCTTTCGGTATGACAGTTGCTATGGGTCAAGCCGGGTGGGAAGTGGGGCCATTCCTTGCTCGAATTCGTCCAATTCATCTATAGATAGTTATATAATTGCTTTATTCCTTTTCGGGAGCCTATGGATTCTGCGGTTGATAAGATTTGTAAATCAGCGGAAAGAATCCGGAATAATCAAAATTGATCTTCATTTTGATTCGTTCGACTCTGCATCTTGGTAGTGGGAGCACTCTTAGTACCCGTCGACCCTAAAACCACTAACACCTTGTTCGGGTTAGGGGGCAGACGTCCCATTGTTCGGGTCATAAGCTTATCCCTCTCTAACTAGGGTTCGGGTGGGACGGGAAATAACCTCTGTTCGGGAAGTGAAGGCCGCGGGTGGGATGGTGAGAATGGTAGTACCAAATTCCTCATGGTAGTACGAGCTGGGAGGCGCGAGTTATAGGTGGTGTAGGTCTACGAGACTATTGACGATAATGCATGCATGGTTAAATGCTACTCTTGTTCGGTATGGAGAACTGGGCTACGCATAAATAACCACCTTAAAAAGCTTTTGTTGTGATAATTCCCATCCCCCCGAATTGTAATGCTCCATTCAATGGGATCGAAGGCACCACCCACTTGAGTGGCGCTCAACCTTATTCATAACGGACTCGCCGCTCGCTCTCCCGCGCTCTTGTTTTTCCGGGAACGAGGCCAGCAAACTAAGGTGGTACCTTCATTCACCACCGACCATCTATATCATCTTGTCTCTTCTGTTCCGGTCATCGAATCGAATAATGCATGGTTATTTTTCCGACTCGGGCGTGGTTCTTTAATCCTTCGTATCTCTATCTATTAGAGCCAATTTTGCAGTGTCAATTAAACGGGAGAGATGCGTAACTGGTATCAACGCCACGAGGTGGTGATGAGTCACATTCCCTCTTGGATAAGGGTCCGGCCCTTGTTCGGTTCTTCCCTCATCCACGAATAGAGAAGGAATTGCACGGATAGGGAGGGCCCGTAGAAAACCCCCAACAAGATCTATGGTCTATCGCTCACTCGGCCATTCATTCCCATCGAAACCGGGAACTACCGCCTACTCGAAAGCCCACCCACCTTTATTGATCTTAACTCGTGGGATGACTAGCTTCGTAAAAGGGATGTTTTCCTATCTATTCCATGGGGTACCAACTGAAACTTTATCGTTCTATAATTCTCTAAGCATAGAAATACCTTTCTTCTCGTGCCTCTCAGATACGGGAAACCAGATTAATAGGTGGTGTTGGTGTTGGGTGCCTTTGTCAGTCCAAAAGAAATATCCTTCTAGTCAGTGACGTATATAGGCCTCCGATTCAGTCGCCCGTCTCTTTGGCTTGGTGTGCTATACGTTAGTCGTCCAATTAAAATATCCCAGGCCAGGAGAAAGCCCTTTAGGTTAGGATTCATTGTGAAGGATTGCTTGTACCGCTGAGGGTGAGGGACGTTAAGTGACTCGCCCTCCGAGGGCGAGGGACGAACCGCGAAGACTCGTATCGTGTCGGTAACTAGAGATATAAAGATAAAAGAACTCCATAAAAAGGTCTTTAAATAGTCTCTGATTTTACGAAGGCTTTGTAAGGCAGCCTAGAAGCTCGTATCATTTCGGTAACTAGAGATCTGATCTGAAATGGAAATAAGGAGCATGGGGGTCTAATCTCACAGCAAGCATTTCTCATTGTAAATTTGGGATCCATGGCTTATTGGGAATGAGATTGTTCATTCCTTTCCAACTCCTTCC
>Ga0213499_10000013_pt1 | contig 29696 bp, 18 predicted proteins | sample Redfir_Yose_1_Me_FD_150980 | JGI IMG/M metagenome (GOLD analysis project Ga0213499, IMG submission 150980) | Leaf-associated microbial communities from Abies magnifica in Yosemite National Park, California, United States - Redfir_Yose_1 | ecosystem: Host-associated > Plants > Phyllosphere >...
AACCTCTTGCTTAAGCCAGTCATTTTAGGACATGGATTACTTACAAGCATGCTTTACATTATTTACTTTTTATTGCCGAAAGACTAGGAGATAGAGTCAGTCCCAATCAGCCGGAATTAAAACCTACGCCCCTTAAGGCCTCTGATTGCTCGCATCATGGGGAGCTCGGGGCAATGGCAGCGATTATACATTTGCGTGACGCCAAAGGCCAGAAGAACTCAATAAGCCTGTGACCACACCTGAAGGCAGCTAATAAGGCAGTTTCTCATCCAGGTGACCATAGAACGCGAGCAATGCCCTGGCACCCAAGACCAGACCAGACGAAGCAGCCTGGGTGCCGCCATCAGAAGCAATATAGCGGCTTTTTGGAAGGATCAGACTTGCACAGTGTGACACTTTGTTGAATCAAATAGTTGAAGACCTGGAAAAGCAACTGCAGGGAAAGGGCACAGGAAATAGAGGCCTTTAATAAAAGCCAAGGATCCACAGATTATTTTGAAAGCAAGATCAGGGAGCATAATGTTGAATGTGAAGCATTGAAGGGTTGAACAGATCAGAAGTGACAGCCCATGAGGAAGCACAAAAAAGAGCAATAGCAGTGATACAGATGGGAGAGCAGCTATCCTGGACCAATGAAAACAGGCCACTATAGGAGATGATCGAAATACGAAGAATGGCCTTGGAACAGGTAAAGGCTTTCCTGACTGCGTTCAAACCCTCCTTACCATGGATAAAATGATTGCGAAGGTGGAGGAAGTGGGTGGGATGTCGAACGAGAAAGAAGGGAATTGCAAAATATTGCTAAGAACGCAGAGATTCTCTGGGCTAAGTGACGAGGAATTAAGAGCAGCAGGCATGAATTACAGAACAGCTGCAGTAATGGATGCTCAGTCTGTTTCTACAAAAAGCACAGTTCTTTATAACGTTGAAACCAAATGCCTTAGCTAAGACGGTTAATAACATGAAAGAAAAGATCAAAATGCTGGTGGCCCTAGGCTTGCCTGAGCCCTGGAATAGGCAAGGAAGACTGATCTCTGACTGAGGATCAGTTGCTGAGGAGAATAGACGAGGACAGGGACAGAACTGATGCTGCGGACAGCTGCTCCTAGCCCAGAGACAACCCTGTAGATGATTGGGACACCTGTCTATGCGCTGCCATCGACAGTCTGAGTGAGGGGATTTTTGCCACCAATTTGAGTCATTTGTGTGTGGATTTGGAACGGAAAATGAATAATTTCAGAATACCCGCGCCCCGTAAGGAATCGATAAGTACTTGGCATCGTTTGTTGAAACTGTCAATTACTCCTAAGGTGATACGTCAGTTAGGAGGAGATAGTGGGAAACTGACAGGACAGAAGGTGGGTAGGCGGTGACTACACGGGCAGGAAAGAGCCTTTCAAAGGCAGAGAAGGGTATTCTGAAGCATCTTTAGCAGATCGGAGAGACCAGAGCAAGCAAGAGAGCGAGCAGAGAGCTCCATTGAAGAGCTGAACAAAGGATTCGCCACTCTGCTCCCTCTATAATTAGTCTGTCTTCTTCAGTTTTTGTAGTCTTTATCCTGTATATAATGTCTTTTCCTACTAGATATGTATTTCCGGAGGTCTTGACCATTGCATTGTAATAGAATATCAGAGGGTGGTTTCATACTGTGGTTCTGCCCCCTGATACTATTTCTGCATCTCTGTGTATGAGAAAGAAAGAATATTCTCACGGATTACGGCCCCCTTCGGGGATTGAACAAGAAAACTATGGAAAGAAAGAGTAGAGTAAAGCATATAGCCCCCTCATCCCCCTCACGCAGCCATAGTCCTGAATAGTAATTAGGGCCTAGTCAGGACCAATCCTTCACTGTCTTATTTCCTTGGCTGGCTTTATGCACTTATCTCCTCTCCCTGGCTAATTACAAAAATTATACGAGTCAATACGTTAAAGTAAAGCTGGGTTAGCATGTAAAAGCACAAGACAGATTTACCATTTTAGCCCAACTACTTAATGTAAGGCCCCTTAATTGAAAGCCAGGTCAATAGTTCGGGAAAGCCTATTCAAATTTCAGTGGCTCCACTTACACTTCAAATTGACTCATCTGGTAGGGCGGTGGGGATATAGGCTTTGCCTTTACCGGCATTCGTAGATGAAGAGACTTGGTACTAGGCCCCTTACATTACTCCATAATCTCCTATCCCATATCAGGCTTAGATATCTGTCTTGTGCTTTGACACGCTAACGTTGGCTAACGTAAACTGGTATCTCATTTTGGTCACTAGCCAGGCCAAGACAAGCCGCGGTAGAGCCTATATTTATTAAGTGACTCATCTGGTAGGGGGGTCTTTAGACACTCGACCATAAGGGAGGGGAACGGAGTTGCTCGACCATAAGGGAGAGGAGAGGAATTGAACGTCCTGAAAGCCACAAGTAGTGCCTCCTCAACCCCTATTTCCCCACCGCCTAGACAACACTCCAAAGATCATTGACGGACGAAGTCACTCGACCATCGGGCCGCCATCGGGAGGAAGCAAGGTGTTCGATTGGCTCTAACCCCGTATTTTTCACAGCAATCCATTTTCCCTTCTATGGGGCGGGTAAAATCTGTGATATTTGCTCAAACCCCGTATTTTCGAGAGCAAGGTACGAAGTCGCTTGTCCGCATCGGGCAAGGTCGATCTATTAGGGAGAGGTGAAAATGGGCATCAATTGCTCCAACCCCGTATTTTTCACAGCAAAGTGGGTAGGTAACATAGCGGTAATGCTCGTAATAAACAAAGCAGGTAATAGCATAAGCGAGGGTGCAGGTGTTCTAGCGGGTTCGAATGCAGGTAGCTGGCTGGCATTCATAATCGCATAAACCCTTGTGTCTGTATTGTCTGATAGTCGGGCTTCCCACCCGCTACTTACTTACTTACTTGGCTTTCAATACGTTACGCCTAGCTTTCAATATGCTACGCCTTGAATAGGAAAAACCCTACTAGGGGAAGGGGGCGGGGCCCCTTGCTCCGCTCGCCCACGCTGCTCGTTCGTTATAGTATAGATGGTTTTACATATATGTCTGAATGAAAACGAATGAGAGATAGAAGCGATAGCTCCGTGGAGCTTTCTCTGCGGTCCTGTTTGTTGCAGGGCCCAGCTGATAACGGAAGAGTTTACCACCATCTGAAATGCACGAAACTTCGATTGGTGGGAGCCGGTTCATGAGGATCATCCCTTTTCTTACGTGCAATTCCCCTCTTTCGGTAAGCATCCGGTATCTCAGCAGATAAACATTTCTCTGAGCTTATCCTGTTGCTTATACGTCGTTTGAAAGCTGCTCCAAGGATCCAACGAATAGCTAAGGTTTGTTGACGATCCCTGGCTACAATCTCAGGTACATTATGAGTGGTACCTGCTACTCGTACTTTCCCCACTTCGCATATGGGCTTTATATTCCCTACGGCGTTAACCAGAAGTTTGGTTACACCGCGTTCAGTTCGAGCTGGGCGGTGGAGAGTTTGATAAGCAATAGCACGAGCTCTCGTTCTTTCACCATCGATCGTGCAAAAGTTGACTGACTTATCGATCAATCGTTTCTGTTCACCATCCAACCCCCCGGTATAGCTCAAAATTTCCGAGCAATTGTATGTGCCCGCCCTACGGCCCCCCCTAGGTTTTGATGGCAAAGGCCCTCCCCCTTCTCCGGAATTTATATTATGCAATTTGTTTTGTCCATCCTTCTTCGGCCAACTCCCTATCATGCATGCAACTGTTTATGCTCATCCCGCCAATCTACATCATGCAATATGCGCACGACGCATAAGAGCGAAATGTTCCGTCCCCCCCCTTACCTCCCGCTCCTCGGAAGTATACCATTTGCTGGGATTGGGCTCCCCCCACTTACTTACGTCCCCCCCTCTGTTATCCCGATACAGAAAGCTCGACATAAAGAAAAATAAATGATCTGGGGTATGCCACAGATTGAAATAAGTTTGTTGGCGCTTTTGATCCAGCGCCATAAGGGCCGCACTAAGAATTGTGGCCCCTATTCGTTCCGGCTCCAAGAAACCAACAGGGCTGTGTCCTTCCCACGAAATAATGCGTAATCGGGGAAAGAAGAGTGAAAAAAAACAAACACTGGGGATCTCTGATCCCACCAGAATCACTGGAACATTCCTAGTTTTTTGGAATGTGTATTGGTTATTTTCCCCCCAGACCAGGGTGGCCTTGCCACCCTCCAGTATATTATGGAGGGCCGTAGCGGAAGGCGATTTTCCCCACTCTTTCGTATAGATCGAGGAGCTCACCCCATCTAGGACCCATAAGTCATGTCCTTTTTCTGCTCCGTCAAAATTGTTCAGCCCTGTAGGGATGAAATAAACGCGGAGAGATTGTGCTATCAAATTCAGAAAGAGGGTTTTCTGAGATAACGGGGGTCCTAGAATTAATAGTTGGAATGCTCCCACTTCCCTATTAACTGCCAGGTTCGCTCCCACCCAACGCAGAACACCGTATTTATCTTCCCCAAGCTCTTCCAAACTGTATGGTGCAGGGAAGTTTTTACATTGCACCCACAGGTATATATGTTCTAGGCCAAAAATGATAGAAAAATTCATGGAATCTTCCTCCCTTTTGAGGGAAGTCCTGCGCAAAATCCGGTTAAAAACATGTGTAATACTTTTCTTCTCATTGTGGGCAAATCCACGAATATGTATTTTCTCAAAACTCATTCCCCACGTAAGTAAACGGCCTGTCTTACATATTATTTCGGCGCAAACCAATTAAAACCTCTATACGACTTTATGCTCACTTGGAATAACCTGTTCACTACGAAGTCACTTTGATTAATCTTCTCACGCAGTGTTGAAGTATCGAATATGCTTCTCAAACCCACCAAGTCAAATTGTGGTTCGCCCACTTTTCTATCAAGGTGGACAATCGCTATTTTCACATGACATTCGATTCGAAAAGAGGGATGAAACCCTTCAGTAGTTCCAAATTGTGCAACACTTCGGAACCAGAGTTTATTTCAATCATATAACTATTCCCTTCTGAGTTCTTTTTCCGATCGGGAATAGCACAATAATGGGATAATTGTACAAAACAAGGGGAACTCCGAATTCTTAGAAAAAATGGGAATATGGATAGCATATCGATATTCTAATAAAATATAAGTGGGTCGGTGAAGCCCGTTTTTAACCGACCCAAACCGCCTATTTAAGGCGATTCCTACACGCCTAAGGCGTGTATATTTGTAAGCATACACCTTCGGCAAGTAGTAAGTCGACAATATGAGCCGCAGAAGCCACTAGTAAACGACTCCAGCGATTGATATTTTATACGATATTATTTCAATCCTACTTTTTCGCGAATATGAGGAAAGGAATGAGAACCAGCCATAGCTCACTTGCTCTATGTCACAAAGGATAGCCCGCATAGAGGGATCCACATGTTCTATCTACAGGTCCGAAGACCTTTCGATTTGCGTTCGATACATGTTTGTTATATATGTAATTATTCGATCATGTTTTCGAATCACATTTTCGATGGATAGATTTCCCATCAGAACATTTTGCTAAGCATTTCATATCGCCGAGAAGTTATCGGAGATGTTTACAAGGTAGATTCCTCCATCAATGAAGTAAGGAGGCTCCTTCTCACGCCTTCTATTTTGGTGCTCCCAAACTTTATCGGAATGGGCGGGGGAGCAACGTGACAGGAGCAGCGGAGCCAGCAGCACCAGTAGCAGTGACAGGTCCAGACTAAGCAGTTGATCCGGGTGATTTTGTTAAATAGCTCTATTGGGAGATCTATCTATCTCTTTCGTTTCATTCGTACGAATTGGGTAGGTATTGAAACCCACCCTTGAAAGAGCGATCAGGTGAGGCAAATCAATCTAGTTATTCGTTTCGGTTTCGTTCGAATAAGCTGTAAGAGATCGGGAAGGTAATCGCTCATTTATAACGATATAACGCATATTCTTCCTCAATATATGAAAGCTATCTAATTTGGTTTGTTATGGAAAGTCAAAAGGAAAGGTAGCCTAACATGCTCGTAAGTAAACGCTAGAAGTAAACGCTAGAGTGCGTAACGTAACATCTTCCTATTCTGTCTGAGGATAACAAGGAAAACCAACTGTCCAGTATCTATTGACAGATTCTATACGTAACATGCCTCAACTACCTGGGGGTGAAGGCTGGAGGGATAGCTCTAGTTGTTGAAGTTAGGGAGGTAATGAACTAGAACTATCGAGAAGGAGGGAGGGAGGTAATGGAGATAGGGCCCGAGATTGTAGGCAAGCACTCTTACTCGAAGGCTATTTCCTCGTCACACTTAACGAAGACCCTTATCGAAGACCCTCGCCCTTATCGAAGACCTTAGCTGACCGAATACCTTCCTTGTAGGCAAGTACTCCAATGTAGGCAAGTACTTCAAGGTCCCGAACCAAGGAAAGGTCTTATCAGTGGGTTCGGGCATGAGAGCAACAACCGGGATGGGTGACTGGCTTCCTTGACTGGGTGACTGGGAGACTGGGTAACTCGTCCTGGGAGACAGGGAGACAGAACCAAGGAATGGGTGGAGCAGCTGGTCAATAGAATGGATAAGCAATCCACTAAGGCCCACAACCGCTTGCTAGCAGGAGTAAGCCCGCAGCAGGAGTAAGCCCGCTCACTAGCAGGATAAAGACCGGATGGCGACCGTAGATTCTCGGGTGGAGCAGCTGGCCTTAGATTCTCGGATGGAGCAGCAATGAATGGATTTCTTTCCTTGTACAATTAGGCGTGTAATGGAAACTTGTAGCTACATCTCCTCTCTCCCTTTGGCTCACGTAATACTTAGTTCTTTTGATGCCGATACGTACAGAAAGTTTATGGTAAACCCACCCAGTAAGGTCTTGATACCTTCCTTGGATGAAAGTGGAATTTTTTAGAAATCAAATAGCCATTTGAAACGTTTTTGTACTTCTGACAGAACCCGTTATTGACAGCTCCTCGAGTGAATCGTATTCTCACTACCGCTCGAAGTGAATAGTCTCCTCGCTACCGTATCGAGGAGAACACCTCTGCGGAATCTATAAGGTAGGAAAAGAGTATCTATCCTTTAGCTCTTCGGGAATATTGAACAGATATATAATATACGTAAATCCACCCAGTAAGGTCATTCTTAATTCCTTGGGTGAAAGTGGCAATTAAATGCCTTAAAATGGAGCCACCATTTAAGCGGATATAACTTCTAAGGTCGAACCTAAAGGCCTCTCCTCTGGTGGGCATAACCTCTAAGAGTACAAACCTAGGAGCGGGTCAATCTATGAATGGAGGGGCGGCACGATAAGGTCCTCCTGGGTTTGATTACCAACCATTCGTACTAGCTGTACACAAAACCAGGCTCAAGGGTAGGTTCCTGAATGTACCTACCCCTTATGGTGCCCCTAAGCCAAGGGGTAGGTAGGTCAGCCCGTATGAATGCGCACCAACGGGTGGAGAGATGGATGGATAGGCTATCGAGGTGAATCTGTTGGATCTACGGGGTACGACCTAAGCCCTGTAGCCCCACAGAAGGAAGTAAGGCCCTTCGACTCTTCAGCCCCGTAACAACAAACACCCCCCATTATTATTTATACGTAAATTGAAACAAGAATGAAACAACATTTCGCGTGATGTGATATTCAACCACATTTGCTTCGACCAGAAAATTATAACCATTGGAAGATACTTTAAGTGATTCTTTAATATCTATCTTTATCCTTTTGCTCCACCCTGTAATTGCGGTATTGACCAGCTGCTCCACCTCGAAGAAGTCTGTCTCGATTGGTAGAGATGGGATCCACCTCGGATGGGATGGGACTAGCCGCTGTGGATAGATAGAATGCTTGGTGAGCACCGGTACTCCATGAGCTAGGGCTGTAGAGATGGACTTTCCCCTCTATTAAGTATGCACCCGCACCTAAACGAGGGTTGGATCTGTTGAGAAAGAGAATGAGTGGTAAGCACCGATAGCCCACTATAGATAGGGCATAGGTAGCATAGGAACCACACCTCACCAGGTCGGGATTGGTCGAGATTGAATAGATTGGTGTTCACCGGTAGCTCAATGATAGAGGCTAGGTTGGACCAGTGTGTTTGTCTGTTCAAAGATAGAATGAAAATGATTTCGTAGAACACGAAAAAATCGATAACTCCTACCACGCCTACCTTCTATCGCCCTCCCTTTAGCGGTCCCACTAAGCCTACTTCTACTCCTACTTGGCCTTACCCAAGACCTTTGCCTTACCCAAGATAACCAGACCTTGGTAAGGGTTGGTCCCACCCCTACCCAATAGTGCGGGCCTTAACCATCCCATTGGTCCCACCAGGCTTAATGGCCTATCCAATAGTTAGGAGAGCTTGTAAAATCTATTGAGTGGAAGGAGTAAGCCGAACCTACTTGCTTTGCCCTGCGGGGCTAGAATATACCCACCCCGTTTACGGGTATTGATACTTGCACCGCTTTATATGTACCCACGCCTATAATATAATAGACATGCTTACCCGCCATCTTACCCGCCATGGCCAGAACGGGCCCGCCATAGGTTATTAGTCCGTAGGTCATGTATCGGTATTCCCCAATCATACCAGTAAGACACTACTACTTGCCTAATGAAAACGACGAAAGATGACCTTTATGAAAGCCCATGCCCCTAACGTAACTTAAAAGGATTTTCGTGGTGATACAGCGCGTTCAAGTGGTCATTTCTCTGGTCGCGGACCCAAACCCATGCGTACCCAATCGAGGTTGGTCCCATCTCTTTGGCAGGAGGAAGGCCAGGAAAGGGATAACCTTTCATACGCATTGAGGGGAAAATCTATCAAGAAGAACTCTTGGAATAAATCTCTACTCCTACTCCATCGATAGGAAAGATCGAGAATAACTCAAGGTGATGTCCCCGTCTTCTCTTAACTAATATAAGGTAAGGGCGAGATCGAGAAGAACTCTTCTTCCCTTCCCTATTATAAAAACGACGAAAGATGTGGATGCTCTTTGAACCGGCCAGCGTATAGCAGTATACATTCATTCCAACCTCAAGCCTACTATTGCTATTGCCTACCCTCACTTTAAAAGCCTACCCTCAATAGAGGCTTTCAATAGGGCTTTCAACTGTATAAATGACTGTATAATGGACGATGGATTAAGTGACAGTCCGAACGCTGGATAAATGACCTACTTTTATCGAAGGATGGAAGCTCGAACTAGAGGATTATCGAGCGAGTCTGGCTTCCTTCTGTCCAGTAGAATTGACTTGACCCATACTTAGAGAGATTGAAAGATGCTTTCTCCCACAAGAGCGAGTTACTACAGCTCGTAATTATATACGATTCACCTGTTGAGGATCATACGCCAGGCATAGCCAGAAGGTCATAGCCAGCTGATCATAGCCGATAGCCGATCATAATCACATAGTCAGAAGAAGGTCATTGCCAGCCCGTCATTGTAGCGTAGGTGCTTAAGGGTCTAGGGAGGTTTCGAAGGGTAGTTCCAATGATAGCATTATATACGTGCATATCCACACACAATAAGTTAAGCACCACCCGCCTGACTCACACGACTTGGCTTCTTTCTTCTTTTTATTCTTCTTCCACCACCACTCTGGTTCGCTCAGCTTTCTCAATCTTTCTTTCAATCAAATTTGATCTGTCATTCGGCTACAACTTCCACCATCGGTAACACAGAATGCATGGATGTGTCAATGTTAAGCATCCTGGTACTGGCCCAGAGGTGTTTTCCCCCCATATAATAGGGCTGTTTGTAGCGGCAGGCAGAAAGCGAACATCCCATCCAATGGCTAAGATAAAGCGGGAATGGTAGGCTTTAAAGGATCATAGGGTGATGAAGGGAAGGTTCGATCCTCGGGCAAGAGTCATAAGGCAAGGTTGTTTGTAGAGTAAGGGTGTTTCCTCGGTGACCTGCCTCATACAACTTGACTTGTTCGGTCCCCTTTCCATGGGCTGCTCCGATACGGCCAGCATAAGTGTAAGAATCAAATCTGTATGGGTGACCTAACTCAAACGACTGGGCTTCGGTCCCTATTCCTTTGTTGGCTTCTCCTTCTCGTCTAGCGAGCGGCAGAAGTGTAAGAATAAGATCGGTATTGGTGACCCGCCCACCTCACTAAACCACTCGGTATGTATTCTGGCTGAATGCGAACATCCTATGGCGAACTTACTTCTTTGGATGGAGAGGGTAGGCTGTCAAGGGGTAGTAAGGCAAGGTTCTTTCCTAGGCTGCATGGAGTGTAAGTAGTTTACCAAGTAGTAGGTAAAATAGGCGGTCCCAATGAGTGTAAGGAAGCGGTCCAAAGGGTGAGGTCAGAAACATAGGTTTCAAAGTCTATTTCCCCCCGACCAAAGGCAGTAGGGCATAGGTTAGCAAGGAGGGTCCCTCCACCAAGGCATAGGGGGTATGCTGAGGTTCCCAAGTAAGAGTGTCAGGATTGTTCAAAGGAGGTGAAGTTCTTCCCCAAGGATGAGGGCATAGGCAGTAGGATCTAGGTATGAGGTACCAAAGGCTATTATTCCCAAACCAAAAGTATGTAGGTCTGATAGGGACCCAAGGAGTGTCAGGATATTCCCAATGAGGTATGAGTATGGCTAGGATCGTTTTCATAAGTTAAGGATCGGTCGGCAAGGGGTAGGCTTAAAAGGGATAGGCTGTCAAGGAAGGCAAGGTTCGGTCAGCAAGAAAGGGTAGGAAGGCAAGGGTCTGATTGAAGGGGTAGGTATGACTTTAGGGGTGATGTATGAGGGTAAGGAGGTAGAAGTCTGATTTCCAAGGCTGAAGGTATGAGTCTGAGGGTACCAAGTAAGAGTTTCAGTTTGGTCCCAAGAAGTTGATGAGTTTCTTCCCCTGGCTTGAACAGAATTGAATGGGTGTAATGGGTGTAACTGAATGGCTTTAACTGAACAACGTGTCTGCTTGAACTCCTCTGCCTGTGGTGAACATTTCTCTGTTCTGTTGTCACCCACCTGGTCATGCCTGCCTGGGAGTATTGGTTGTAAGGGTAATTGTTGCACCTAACACTACTTCATCTTAATCTTTCTATCGGTGACCTCCCCCTCACACACACACGCACAAAAGTTCACTTCCGTGCCCCCGTCTTTCTTCTGGCCGAGCAGAGCAAGTATCTGTGTAATAATTCAATCAGTATCTGCGCCCCTACTTCCCTTTATTTAAGTGTTACCAACCGGGCACCCACCTGCTTCACCTTACAACTCTTACCTTTGGAATGAATGCCCCACACTTACTGCATTGAATGGAAGGACTTCACATAGAGCTGCACGGGCTTTTCGATACAACAGCATAGCATTCACCAGCGTTCCATAACACCACTTACTGAATGAATCTGCTGGGTACCACGTATTATTGGTCCGGCCGAGCCTTGCCGATACAATCTGATTTAGGAATCAGACAGACTCCTATCTGCCTTTCAGTTAATGCCTTAACCTGCATAGTTACCCACCTAGACCTGTTAGCTCTAAACCACTTACTGAATGAAAATCTTAGGAGGTACCGCTATAGACAAACCCCGGATGGGATGGCATGAAACAACTACACCTTACCTTCCCTTTACTTAAGTGTTTCCAAACACCCTACCTACCTGAATACCTATACCCTACCTATACGCTTTATTAATATACACTCTGATTAATTGCTTAGTAGGGAATGTTATTTACCCTTATCTTATCAGGAATGGATCACCTTTACCCTTACCTTGATTACTCCCTTCATCCTAATCCTTTGAGTGTTTCCCTTTCCAATTGTTTCAGCCAGAAATACTTTGTTAGTGGCACTAGGATATTAACCCTTTATCTTATGAATTCTTCTAGGTATCACCATTACCTATCGAGGAGCCAATACAATACGATTCAGGCGCGTAGCGGGCACCCACTCATTCTAGAAATAAAAGAACTATCCACCACCTCTTTCATTAGCTTATACTGCTTGCTACCCACCTGCAGAGTTTCCCACCTTTAGACCTAGACCTGCCCTATATTATGAAGCGCTTAGGGAGCTACAGCTATAGACCCGGCATGGGAAGGATGGATGGCATGGATGGAAGGGCTTCCAATAGAGCCGTTGGACAGGTTGGGTGGGCATACAGCTTTCACAGGCTTCAATAACACTTGTTTTAAGAATGCTTAGTGGGTACGACACTTAGACCAAGACTGCGTCCCTCAGCCTTACTTGATTTATGGATGGATTACTTTCAGTTGGAGGACCTACAGCACCAGCAGCCAGTTGTGGCATCGTTGGAAAGCCAGTTAGTTGTGGCATAGTTTGAAACAGCCTTCTTCTCTACAGTCACAAACTTTAGCAGAGATCATTTAACTGCCCCGGATTGATTCTAGAAAGCCAGAACTGATTCATTCAATAAAGCCAGGCCAGAACTTATCGTATAGGAGGTAGGGATATAGATGTATTTATAACCTTCATATTTGTTTGCGTGCGATGGATCGCCATCATTCTGTCTTTTTGCTCCGATCGGAACTATTCCGAATTTGCGACAAGTCCTAGCATTAGTATGAGTTCGTTGACCGCGTAAGGGCAATCCATCTTGATGACGAATTCCACGATAACAAGAAATAGCAATTAATCGTTCGATGTCTGCTCGTTTTCCCCTCTTCAATTCCCAATGAACAACATGATCTTGACCTATTATTCGTTCAATTTGGTCGATCTGATACTTAGTTGACTCATTCACCTTTATGTTCTCACTTATACCTAATCGATAACGAACCTGAGTGGCTTCTTTAGGTCCAATTCCACCAATTTTGGTTGGGGCGATTCTTACTTGTTCATTGGGAACTAATCTCGCTCCTAAGATATGTGACATTATTGATTGATTATTTTCCTGGTCCTGCCGGCTGGAATCATGAATAGGTTCGCTCTTATCCGATCCGAATATTATTTTCAAAGGAGGGGGTTAAGCACGCTATAAGTTGCTGAGCTGATGGTTGTATAATTACGTATATATAAAACCAAACGATTACCGCTTCTGGGAACTTTGGAATATGCACTTGTGTCGGAGGAGTATACTTCTTCGTATTTGTTCGTCGGTCGGAGGAAGCGAAAGCTGGCTCGACCGTATGAGAGAGGAAGCGGGGAACAAGCAACTTTTTCTTCCTAACTAATAAGAGAAGAATTAGTGCTGCTCGACCCTTCATGCGATTGATAGATTCTACTGCAATGGTCCTTCGAATTCGGAAAGTAATAACCGGAATGGCCGACCCAATAGCAGATTCCGCAGCTGCCACCGTTAACACCGATAAAGCAAATAATTGACCCATCATATCATCCGGATAAACGGGAAATACCGAAAAGTTCGAATTGACAGCTAGTAACATTGATTCAATTGGCATTGACATAATAGTAATATTTCGTCTATTTGGGAAGATTCCCCGAATACCTGAGAGAGAAATGATCATAGGAAATGTTGAATATTTGACAAGATCCATTTCGGTCGGGAACGTAGAACGGAGGGGAAGGAAATTCCGGAGGGGACTTGATTCTAAATTCTCTTTTGTTTGGGTGGGATCGGCGGAGTCGTCTTCGAAATTCTTGGGATGGGTGGGATGGATCATAAGTAAGAAAGAAAAGAAGAGAAGTGGGGGTCGGTCTGCTTTTCATTTCATGATTATCCCCCTGGGTGAGGTGGAATACGTCTCCACAGTGATTGATTGGGAACGGAGATAGAGGGGTCCTGAAATGAAAGGTAAACCCTGAGTGAGCGCGCTCTATATTCTTTATTCTATCTCTAGTTGATACGAGCTCGCGGCCAAGTGAAGGCGTATCCAATTGAGGATGCGCAAGCAGGCTCGACCAAAGGGGCGAGGGACGTTAAGTGACTCGCCCGAGGTAGGAGGGCGAGGGACGTTAAGTGACTCACCCGCCGTGGGTGAGGTACGAGCCGCGAAGAATCGACCATCGGGAGATCGAGGGTGAGGAGCGTAGGGACGAACACTCTATTTTTTGGGGCCCCTACCCCCAAAAATAGAGGGACGGAGTCGCTCGTCCGAGGTAGGAGGGCGAGGGTTTTCACGCAAAAGAAAAAAAGAAACCCACCCTTGGGTGAGGGAGAGGAAATAAGTCAGATAAGAGTAGCCGCCGGCTATTCTTTATATATGTAATTATACATTGAGGAAAGAGAAGATCGAGTAAGTGAAAGAGAAGTAATGATAGGAGGTCACGAACGGGATTCATTGATTTCCCCGCCTCATGAACTCCCTTCACTGCCCCATGAACAGATGAGTAGTTCACAGGTCAGGTTCAAGGGGTGGCTTGCCTCATGAACTAAAGATATTTTATTTCTGGATAATAGGAGCAGTCGTAACCCTCGTAACCCGCCTCATGAACGATCGACATATTCGCTAACCAACCCTTCCCTATCGACTCGCTAACCCACGACCCTTCAGTCGTCACCGTCGTATTCGCTAACCACCGATGGGATAAATCGCTACTCATAGTACGAAGTCTTACGAAGTCTGTTGAGAGCGGTTGAAATAAGAGTTAGAGGTTGAAATAAAAGTTAGAGGTGGAGAGCGTTAGTAGTTTTACGTTGTGGGTAGTCTTTTTACGTTGTGGGTAGAGGCGCATTAGGCGACTTTTCCGCTTAATGCTTTTGGGTCATGTCGGTATCGTCTATTTATGCATTTGGGTATGGTCGGTATAGTTATTATATGAGTAGTGGTCTTTCCTCATGCCTTTGGCGTGAGAGACGCATGAGGCTTAATCGCTTCATGCATTCGAGGGAGATACTTAACCTCTGCATGTTGAATTAGATATGCCCCTACGGTGAAAGGGCGAACTAGGGGGAAAGGCGTATTTACATAAAATAAATCCAGTAGCTCCACCAAGGAAACCAAGGAAGTGCAATACCAAGGAATAGCCAGAGCGTGGTACCAAAATAAGATGAAGATCCGAAAGCAGGAAAACCAATTGATGGTAGCCGAGAGAGAACCGCCTACTTCCTGTGCATGGGGGATTATAAAAAGTTCCCGCACATAGAAGTTCCACCTCGTTTCAAGGCATGGTGGAAGAGAAACAGTTAACGCACACCTCCTTTTGGATACAGGGAATCAAGAACAGGTGACCTACAATCACATATAACTTACGACTAGCTCCTCCTGGCAATCAGAGTGTATATGCGGAATGTGTAGCTCTACATGTATCCCAGAGTATGTATCCCCGATTATTCCCCTTCGCTGTGGATTCATCTTCTTTCTTCAATTCGTTCCCTTCGATTAGCTCTATGTGTTGCTGTAATAACTCCGGTTCTGTCTCGGCGGTAATGCCATTGCGTAGGTTGTTTCCTTCTCTGCCCTTCCTTGTAAACGCCATTGCCATCGTTCATCGCTGCCATCACCAACACCAATCAACATAGACTATCAAATTGACTCCTGCAACTATCGGATCGACTACTGGCTAAATTTGAATACATAAACTCTTGGATTGACTACCGGAATTGAATCCTGGGATCAACTGCATCGAGTAGCTGCATTGAGTAGAGCTTTATGCATCGACCAGGGCTTCCTGCACTGACCAAAGCATCATTCATGCACCAACTAGAGCTTCCATTACTAGAGCTTCTTTTTATAACTTACAAGAGTTCTATCACTGACCGTAGCTTCTAGGCAATGAGTATCCATCCCATTCAATTAGCCCAGCAGTTGAGTAGCCAACCGATTTGAGCAGCCAGTATCCAAGCCCAGCGGCCGGCCCAGCCCGGTATCCGATCCCACCCATGAGCTCACCAGTCAATTGTATCCCAGGCCATATAGTAACCTTGTTTTCTGTGAGTAAGGGTCAAGGTACGACTGCTACATTCTAGGTCTCCCGGTTATGTTTCCTATTGTTCTTTCTTGCCCATTAGGGGATATATAATTCTTTCTGTTGCCAGTGGGAACGCCTTTCTCGTAAGACTAATAAGTTGAGAGAATCCAATCAATCAATTCACTCGATCAATACCTATCTATCCTGTAAGACGGGGAGTTTATCGGGCCGTGATACGGGTATGTACCAGTTGTATAACTCCTATCCCCAGAATACTTATCAGTTTAGAGAATCAAATCAATCAATGCCAATATCATATGAGAACGTATATAAGCAGCTACGTGTAATGAGCATCATCCCCCCTTCCCTGACTTCAACTACTACCCTAACTGACCAGCGTGACAGAACCAACCTGCCAAGCATGAAAGAGAGTACCCTAACTGATGAGGGTGAAAGACTTAATGTATCCATCGTCTTCTGGGCTCTATCCTTTTGAATAAGGCTCTAGGTGGGGTAACTTTATTATATATGAGATTATGCGAAGTGGTACATATCTCCTCTGGTGGGTAGTACATCTTTTGTTCTCTTTGGTCAGACCGGTAGTGAGCTACTGGGGAATGCTGGGAGAATGCGAGACTGAGAGAAAGCGGGTTACTGGTGTAGGATTGATCGGTTACTGAAAGCGTTAATGTAGGATGGTTTCCTGAAAGCTTCCTGCTGCTGTAAGATGATTTCCTGAAAGCTGGTAATGAAGGGTACGTGAGATGTTTACTCATATTGGGACGTGCTATTGGTGGTTCAGTTGGGACTCGCTCTCCCGGAATATGAATTAGTTGAACTAACTCCCCCGGGATAATCATAAGTTGTAACTTTCCCCCCCCTGTAATAATCATCAGTTGCTTGCGAAGCGGCCCTACCCAGAAGCTGCTGTGCTCCATCAAGAGAATAAATCTCATCAGTTGCTTGCGAAGCGGCCCTACCCATTGTGTCGTGCGTTGTGTCCGTCTGTTGTACCGCCTAACCTCAAACAATGTGTTCTACGAAGTGAATCTCTTACAAGGGAATGCCTTTCAGCGAAGAAGATAAGTGGCATGGATAGTGATTTATTTATTTTCTTGATTGGATCCAACTCGATTGAGGAGGATTAGTAACTCGGAGTCACCTGTGTACCTGCGTCACCTTCAAAACATACCCCAAAAGGCCCCACCAATGGAGATAGAAGGAGCACATCACAGGATATCCCAGAGAAAAGTTACCCATCAAAGGATACCCATGAGAGAAGGATCACATCGCTGGCCGAGAGGAAGGAGAAGAAAGAAAGTTCCCATTGGTTAAACCAGAATACAGTCTTGGTTACATAGAAAGGTAGTCCATATTTGTGATTTGCTAGCTGGTAAACCACCAGTATCAACAGGCAAATGGAGACTTCACTAGTAGTTCTGAAGATGCCGGTACTCCATTATGTTCAGTATAAATGCCAGGTGGTTTCCTATGCACTCAATTCCAAGATAATATACCCAGGTATTTAGTCCAACTACTAGCCTTAGAGTAAGTCCCATGGAATCCAGACTTATCTTAGTCCATTAATATAATACTTCCCAGCCCTTTGATGCTGCTAGGATGCTGCTAGCCATATCGGAGAGGCCAGAGGGACTTAGACAACTGGAGACATCATCAAGGCTAGCCTGACTTACTACTCTTCCGAATTAACTATAAGGCCTTTTTTACTCAAGAAAATGTCGCTTTAAATTAAATAGTTGGGGCTCGAAGGTGAAAAAGAGTGTTTCCAGTGGGTTTAAATGACCATTTCAGAGGGTTCTACCGGAACTTGCCTAAGCTTATTCCCTATATGATGCTGCCTCGCTTCACTTTCGATGAAGTGGTCTCAGGAAGCCACGTTTCACTATTGAAATTACCAGGTCCCAAGGCTTCCAGCCCCCTCAAAGCTCTCTTACCCACCTATTTAGGAACCGACTTCCGACGACCAAAAAACCTCACAAATTAGGACCGCCTTACGACCCAACACCGCAGGAGACAGACGTGGACGGATTAAGTCTTCGGGAGATGCCCAGCCTACCACCTAACCTACCTATTGAGTACCTTACGACGACCCGCAGAGAAAGAACTCCGGGCACATATAATCAATCTCTGGCTGGATCCCGCGCGAATTTATCCAGTTGTTAATGTTTCCGCTTTCAACCCTCCAGTTATAGATTCATAGCGAGCAGATTAACCCGCAGCAAAGGAAGGTACTAAGAATTGTATGGCTTTCTATGGAAGTGAAAACGCTTTTCACTATGGAGAATGAAATACTGAAAGGTGGCCTATGTATGAAGGGCAAGACCTATTGGACCTTCCTTCCGACGAATAACTACTTTACTGCTTTCCTTCCTGCCTTCTACCACCCGACTGACTGCTTCTTTCTCTAGACCTTGCCGACTTATCGCTTCGACCTTGCTCTCTGCTGATCGATCTCTTGCTCCCTTGCGAACAACCACCAAGACCTACGGGCCTAATTCTGAATAAAAGGGGGGGCCACACGAGCCATGAACCATAAGCAGCCTCTCACCTTGAACCTTCAGCCTGTCACCTTTTGCCATAAGCCTTTACCCAAGGGGAGCCCCTTTCACATTGAACCTCTCCACTCCGTGCCTTCACCAGCCAACCAAGCCAAGCCCAACAAAAGCCAGAAGCCCACTGCCTTTCACCTACCACCACGCCGTTGGCCTTAAAGAAAGACCTTGGGAGGAAAAGAGAAAGACTCCTCATTCATGCGCATTACTTACCAATTTCTCTTCTTCCCGTAATCCGCTGACTTACAATGTCCATGTTCCCATTACAGTCTCGACTTCCGTTCTTGTTGCTACATCTGGTCATAAATGGGTCTTGTGGCTTCTTCATTAGTTTCGTTTCATCTTCCTATAATTACTTGGTACTCCTATTACTGTGTTCGGTTCGAGGGTTTTCTTCCACTGAAAAATGTGCTTCTGGCAGCTGGGGTCTGTATTGGTCGTAGTTGGAGCCTTATACGATATCTCACTCATTTTGGTTGGGGGCGTGAGAGAAAATCGAGTCGGAAATCGACATCGTTCTTACTGTTCTTCCTACGTAATTCTCCACCTAGAGAGAGAAAAGAGTGGGTATGCTAGACGACTTTAAATGGATGGACCCACCCGGCGTTTGTTCTGGTAGCGCAGAGATGAAACAGAGTGCGTGCATTCTACGGAAGAGTCCGAGGTTTCTTGGGAGTCTGAGGTTAGGAGGATTGAAGTGTGAGTTGCCCTTTGAGTGATGGCTGTGTGATTGATAGTGAGGCAAGCCTGATGAGGGAGGGCGTAAAGTGAACCCTCCCTTATCTTAATGGGGGCCGTGCCCCTTGCGACACCTTACCTATCTATATAAGGGGCTGGGGCCAACCAAGATGTAATTAATCTTCTGATACATTCCCGAGTCATTTTATTTCTCGCGCTAAACACCGTGTCCCTATTCAATGTTTGTTATAGGGGAGGAGAAGCACAAGGGGGAAGGCACACATACATTGGGAGAAGAGGCGAGTGGAAAAAGAAGCCCCCAAGCGAGTAGGGGCAGCGGGAATCGCTTAAAAGAAGGAGCGTGCGAACAATAATAAGGTAAGGACCAAGGAGGAGAGGATCAGAACGTGGTTTGTTATCCAATGTAGGTAGGTAGAGGTAAACGAACGCACGCAGTATCGCGAGTGGGTGGAAGGTCATTCGGTGCGCCCCCTATCCAGAAAGTAAAGGCCATGTTGGCTTGTGTGCCGCAATGTACACTCACCATGGCCTCGAGGCGTTGATGATGTCCGTCCGTAGGTATGGGTCTGGGCTCGCACGAGTACGTTAGGGGGGGGCACTTACCTTCCTTCTGTAGGGAGGGGGAAGAGAAGTATGAGGGGGCCACGGATGGTGAGACGCCGATACCGCCGCAGAAAACACGGATAATGAGCCTTGTGTCGGAGTTACCTTCCTTGTGTCGTCCTTCCTGCTGCTCGGCTGAACGATTGAGCGGCTTTGGACTGACAGGCGGAGATTTCTAGCGATTTCACACCCAAATCACCCCCATCCCGTCCGTTTTCGACGGAAGATACAAGAGAAAAGAGAGAGAATGTGACCATATGGGGAGGGAGAGAAACGATTCAAGGCTCCTGACTGACAGGGTCGTGGAGTGGTCCTGATCCAGCATGGAACAAACAATGGCATATAGCACTGACCTTACTCTCTTTCACCTTAATTGTGCCCTAGGCACAGTAAAGGATAGAAAACATATCTAACTCCTCCAAGACCAACTTCTGAGAGGACTTCCTTGGCCTTATCGATACTGGCTAGGCTAACAACTCACTTCTTCAGCAGGCAGGAAAGGTGGGAAAGGAGCTTCTGCTAATGCTAGTACAGTGGCGAATCTCGAAGTCTCCCGTCCCGTAGGCCCACCACTGCCTTTTGATCTGCCTCGTGTGTAACTACGCGCCGCCCTACCTCCCATTCCTTGGTTAACTCTTTCGGTGCTTCATGACCGGTAAACGCGCCAGGGGCCTGCTGTGCTTGCTTGCTTTTTACCAACCAATAGTAGGTGTGACCGGTCCTATTGAGTGGGGCCTCTTTCTTGTTGGATATGGATATGACACAAGCCTATGTGCGATATCCTATATAGATACGTGATATGCCCACTTCTTTCCTTCTTAATCCGTGCATAAAAGGAATAGGAGTAATAGGCTGAGGCAGGGAAGTTAGGAGCGAACTAATTTCTATAACGGCATGCATATTGAACCTATATTTAATACTACGCTCTCCTTCTTATCTCACTGTGAATTGCCCCTCGCCTCCCCCCCTACATGCGAAATTATTCCCGCACCCCAGCTAACTCAAGTGCAGAGAGTAATCTCTCGCTTCCGTGCTAATTAAGTTAATGAGCTAAACAAATAAGAACAAGTCAATTGATTACTGAGCAGAAACATGACTCGCTCTCCATTTGCTTTGGTGCTATCCGTTCTTATTCGTGTCCTACCGGCCGGCCCACCTCCTTTTATTCCGGGTGGGAAGACACCAACTGAGCACTTCGATCGTAGTGTAGTTCTTCTTTCTTACCAACGAACGAGCCCATAGCAAGTCACTTCTGATTGACCAGTGGCGATGTTTTAATGATAGACTTTCCGGCCGGAAGATGAGGAAGGAATAGGGAAGCAGACCAGGAGCGAACTATGGCGACAGCAAACGGGCGGACCTATGAAAACATCCAAGGGATCAGTAATAGAGAGGGGAAGGACTTGGGGATGGATCGCGCTCGCTTGACTTTCAGACTATGAGCGCTTTAGGACGTCCTCACTCAGATACTGCTATACAATTACAACCTATCTATCTTCAATGGATACAAAACACTCATGCTTCAGCACCAGCTCCTGATGCAACAGCACCAGGCAGGGGTGGTTATTTGGTGTAGGTGCCTGGGTGGGTGACCAATTCCATTAGTTCGTACATCACATTCATGCATTTACTATATCCTACTTCAAGGTGGTGTTCTATTTGCTTGCCCGTAGCAAAAAAGACCCGGGAAAGCTAATCTTGGTTTTCGTTTTCCTTGGGTATTTATTAAACTGAACGGGAGTAACTCTGCCCGGGATCATGTTTTCCTTGGTTTCGGATGTGATAGAATAAGAAGAAATAGATACTAAAGTAAAAACTACCTGTTTCTACCTTTTGATTCTAGCTATCTTTCCAAGTATACAACTTTTTATACTTATTTCTTTTTATCTTTGCCTCGTAGTAATATTTCCGATGTTTGGGTGCGTAGTGAAAGTGATCAGGGAGAGGAAGGAAAGGAGTTCCATTACGATCGATTAACGGGTGGGTTACTTTCTATGGGCACAAGCCTCTCAAGTGAATCTTATGGTTATTCATTATCTGCATATGGTCTAGTAATTTTGTTTGGGCCTTGAGTTTCATGTTCTTATTCACGACTCTCTTCCATAAAAAAGTGCTATCCGGCCCAGAGCCGCATTGTACAGGGACGTGCTGTAGGAGTAGCTCATTACCTTCTGGATCGCCTCCCCATATGGGGATTCTGGCAGATAATGGCTAGGAGGATTGATTTGAAAAGCATTACATCGAGTTCAAGGAAGGGGCCTGGTTTGGGACCCAACTAATCGTCGTATTTGGTTCGGTATTGGCACTTCGAGAGATGACTGAAGAACGCCTTTATCAGAAAACGGTCAGTTATCAATAATATTTCTGTGGACCTGTGGCTTGGCTGGAAATTTTGAAGCATGGGTGTGCAATTTGGGATCCTCATTTTGGTAGCTAGGCCTTTACCCGATATAAATATTGTTGCTTTGCTCATTCTGGTGTTTCTCAGTGGTGATATTGGCTTACGCACTAATGATCTTTATTTGATGCCGGAGCTCTTCTCTTTTTCTGCTTTTAAATAGCGGGTAGGTTACATCTATGACCTAAATGGAAAGTCATGGTTCGAAAAGTTTCAATTATCACAGGACTCTTTGGAGTCAGTTCTCTAGCTTCTTTAGTTCCTGTCGCTATTCCTCTCAGATGGGATAATTTCATACAGTATTGGCAATACAATCGCTAAAAAGCAGAATCACTTATTCCTATCAAGGGGCGGGAACTGCTCTACTCTATTCTCGGAGGATCAACGTTTGTTTATGAATCGCTCATCATCATTTAGCTATTGCATTGTTTCCATTGCTGGTCATATCATATGTCATTCACTTTGCACAGTATGGAAGAGATCACATATTATTCCAGGTATGATGTAAAATCTTGATTCTCAGTGGTATTATAAATCCTATCTTCAACAAACGATGCGGGTAAAATAAGAGTCATTACCTGGTTGGTTCTATTAATTAGAATAATAATAATTCACTGTTATTAACCTGGAGACTACTACTTTTTGGTTCATCATGCTCTTTTCTACATTGAAACCAGTAAAAGGTGGGATGCGCGTCCAGGCCCCAGATAAGTAAGAAGGAAGGAGCAGGTCATGTCTGCCCGCCCCTCCCTTATATATTGCGACCTGACCTTCTAGCTCTGCTTTTGAGGGGAAGAAAACACTATTTCCTTCCCTCAATCTAGATCGGGTTCCTTACTTCTCTATAGCGTGAAGATGGAACCGGAAGAATATGGATATCTATAGCAGATGGATATTATTTCTATCCCCTATAGAAAAAAAAGATTCTCTAGAGAGAGAAGGATTTCTATAAGAGAGTTCTGTTATATATGCAATTATGCTAGCCAGGTGAAGGTACCCCACTTTCCCCTGCTAGGAGGTGAAGTTAAATACCTCGTAAGGCACTTGGGGCTTGCTGTAGAGAGAATGTCGAGAGATAGATATATAGATATATATATAGATATAGATATCTATATTCGAAGGTTTTACTTCACCGCTTCAGGCACCCTTCGAGAAAGGTGGTTACTCTAGTGTCTGAAGGGCTTACCTTAGAAGTGAAGTATGGTATTATTATTATTATTATTATTATTTCTTTTTACGTACGCTTTTACTGTGCTTCCTCTTCTTCTGTATAGGTCGAGCGACGGGCTTCCAAATAGTCTCTCTCCGGTCGAGCGACTGAAAATTCCCCCCAACTGTACTTCATTTTCGTATCATCTGGGCACTGTGCCCAAGCAACTTATTCTCCGTATTATTATAATAAGATAAGAGTAGTGGGATAGATAGATTTCTTGTTGCTAACTCAGGCTTTTAGGTAAACTAGTAGTATCGTGTCATGTAAAGATAAGCCCGCCCTGATGGCCAATACAGGCAGGCAGGCCAGGGATAGCATAATACAATAGATAAGGACATTATTGGTTTATCTATTCTATTCTATAGTAGGGTCTAGCTCATCAGTTCTGTCGCTCATCAGCAATAAGGGGACGAAGTCGCTCTAAAGGGAGAGGAAACTGGTTAGCTCATCAGTTAGGGAAAGGAAGTCCGGGTGGGAAGGAAAACAACGTTTATCCAAAAGAAGCCTGATCTGATGAGAGTCCAATACAAGGGATAGGTGTGTCTTCTCTTTCTCTCTAGTTACATGGTATATACATTATTCTAATCTGGGCGTATCCTTTTGATCTTCTCATCTCCATGACCAGAGTCTCTATAGCTATTACTCTTTTTCCTTCTCTCTCTCGTTATTATACGTCATTAAAAGCCTTATTCTTCGTTCTGCCAGACCCCTTCTTCTTGGGAGTGTTAGACCAGGACCAAGCCCATCCAACACCTTACTTATAGTCCCCCTTTTGGGGTCCTGAGACAGGTATTTCCATGTCTTACCGGAGGGTCCTCATTGGTCTTCCCTTAGTTATGGTACAGTCCCAAAGGACCTGAGTACAACGAAGTGAAAAGGCATATTGTCCTGCCTGACAGTTCCTTGGTAGGGTAGCTTCGAGGACAAGGTCCGGGTTATAACCTTCTACCTTTCAAATTCGCTCCTTTCCAAGTTCATCCCTTTTTCTATGCTGATCTTTCCTTTCTCAGATCTATCTATAGAATGACCTTTTCAGAACCATCCATATATAGGCCTTAGGTGGGTTCAAGTCATACCTTTCCGGACCTTATAACGAACGAAGGTTTGATCAGGACCCTCTAACGAAGAAAGGAAAAGGCTTAAAATACTCATCTGGTAGGGGGGAAAAAGGTTTTCCCTTTCAGGGCTTATCATTGAGGGTTTAGGTTAGGTCTTTCAGGACTTTCAAGGTCCCCCTTATCAGAGAGCGCTCTTCTGGGCAAACCTCTGGGACATACCCGGTGATACCTGACTTGGGTATGCCTTTCCGTAAGACCCAGCCCCAACCCCTTTGATCTAAATAAAGGTTTACCAGAACCTTACCTTAGCCGTGCTAATCTTTACCAACCCTTACCTGAGCTTATTATTTTACCTTTTACCGATGACCTTTATATTACCCTCATGACCGTGGCCTTCCCTGCGCTCACCCTTTTCCTTTCAAAATAGAAGGTTTTACCTTTTTGAACCAAACCTTGTCCTTACCATACCATATACTGGCCAGCCAGCAGTATTTCCTCGGGGCCAATCCTTAGCATAGCTAGTTCAGATAATACCAGAGTTAAGGACCTGGTTTCACCTTATCCCCCATCAGGTACCTCTTTCTATCTAAGGGTTTTCCTTCGCTCACTTAACCCTGGCCTAGAAGGAACTACCCCTTATTACTCAGGGTTTACCTTTCATAACCTTCAGGGGGGCCCCTGATCGCCATTACATACTTCTTTTCCAGGGTTTAGGACCATAACCTTACTTGCCCCAAGTTGGTTCATGTAAGACCATAACCTTGCCTCAGGTAATACCTTTCCCTTCCAGCTCTGGTAAGGGGTGGGGTTACTTATAGCCTGCTTGAGATAATGAAAGAGAAGTACGTAAGTGAATGTATAACCCTTCTCTCAACTCAAGGATGGTCTTGGACCTGAGCATAGCGAAGGGAAGGTATAACCCTTTCCAGGTAGGTAGAACCAACCTTACACCGTATTTTCAGGGGAACGTTCCTTATAGTATTCTCTAAGTTAGAGGGGACAGGTCGGTCTATTAGAGCTAGCTCAGGCAAGGTCCTGAAAGGAGGTCTAACCTGAGTTGGTTGGAAGGAAGGGTTGGTCCTGCCTGAAAAGGAAGGCGGCATTGCCTGAGCTAAGGTTGCCGTCCTTACAGGCGGGCGGAAAGGGCCTGATAGGTCCTTTTATTAACAGAGGACAGAGGGAAGGTAGGTAAGTGGGTAGGAAGGAAAGTAGGTGGGTAGGAAGGAAGGAGCGCAAATTCTGGAAGTCCGCCAACCAAGAGCTCACAGTTAGGTCCTTAGGTCTTCCAAAGTAAGCGTGCAGTATAATCGTTGGTTAAGGAAGGTCCCATTAGGGTAGGAAGGAGGAAGGTCGAGTAATCGCCTTAAGGGGCAGAGTAGTAAGCGTAGCGAAGGGTTGGGACAACCCTACCTTCGCTATGCTCAGGTAAGTGGCTTACCCTCCCTACGCGAAGGTAAGGTTATCCCTTTCCTGTCACTCATCTATAGTGAGTTAAGTATCATAGTTGCCGTAATTACCTCCATTCTGTCACTATAGATCGATCTTGCCGTAATTATGCCAAATTACCTAACAAATTATGTTCTGGAAAGGTTGGATAGAGACCAGGGGCCGATGATAGTGTTTGTGGATGCAATCTATCCGATGCCTATGTATGGGAGGGAGTTCTTATCGAAAGTAATATAGTGTCGGGCAGAAGCTGGGCTGGCTTCATACACCAGTTCCCCATCCATCAGACAGAACGACTCCCGTTGATGAAGTTGAGGGAAGAAAATAGTGCAAGCATCGACCTTTCCAGTTATAGTAACGCGATACCGAGTCCCGAAGAAGCATGTCCGTGTGCACTCCCTTTCGATCGCCCCTATTTATTCGTTTCTCTAAGGTTATATTATACTGATACCTACCTTCCCCTCGCTACTATTAGGGTAGGGGGGGTATAACCTTGCGTGGAAACTACTATAAGGGGGAGGGTCACTGTTGGCGCCAATGTATGTAATGGGGCTGGGAGCCAACAGGTTATCCCAATCTCTGCGGTTTCATAGGGGGGGGGCGAGGTCTGCCAGCCGCTCCCCCTCGCGTATTTATCTCTCTCGGGCAAGCGGGCAGGACATTATAATCATATGCGTTATGTCACAAATTATGCTGAAACCTTTGACTTACTGGGGCGACAACTGATAAGGGAAACCAGAAAGAGCCCATTAACCACCCTTGAATAGATGGAGGTAGGGGACGACCGGCAGGCACCACTAGCACCCACCTGGGCATTTATAAGGAAGGGCCCAGGCCGAGCCGACCCGGGGCTCATTATTATTCTGATTACTGCCTGCAAGGTGAAAGTGATTACTTTACTGGGGGAATTGCTGCCCCCGATAACCCTATAAGTAAGTCGCGTAAGTAAGGTAAGATAAGGTCGAGTAAGGAGTGTAAGATAAGATAAGGTAAGATAAGGTCGTATAGTATAGTATCTGGTGGCCCCTTACCCTCGATCGAAAGGTATAACCTATTTATTTAATAAATAGAACCTATTTAATAAATAAATAAATAAATAAATAGGGCCCTTACCTAAGCATAGCGAAGGAAGGTCAGGGGTTCCCTTCTATCTAGGTCGCCCAGCTTATATGCGAAGTGGAGTCAGTTTCCGAGCCTAGATGTGTGTGTGTCTATGCCGGTGAAAAAGTGGAAGGGCTTGCTGGATGCGTTCATTCAAGCATTTCCTATCTATTCGCCCGCCCTAGATTATTCATTATCCGATCCGTCGCTACGCGCCATTTGTTCCCAAGGACTAGCAAAATCAGAATAGCGGAATTCTTGGGTCATCTCAATTGGTTCAGAAACCACACGTTTCTCCGGATCATCGTAGCGTACTTCCACATATCCACTCAGGGGGGAGTCTTTTCGTAATGGATGACCCTCGGAACCATAATCTGTTAATATACGGCGTAGATCCGGATGAGTGATGGAATAAACACCGGGCATATCCCATACTTCTCGCTCCCACCGGCCGGCTGATGGAAATGGACTGACTACCGGAGATATTTGTGTTATTTCGTCTACACTGGTTTGTACACGAATGCGTGGGTTATACCGAGTACTTGGTGAATTATAAACCGCTTCAAATCTTCGTTTTCGAGAGGGATAATCAACTCCGCGGATATCGATCGAAACTTGGGAACGCGTATAGGTATTATATTTCGGGAACCATAACAATTGAAATGGGTAGTCCGTATCGGTATATGATCTATTTTCGTGTTCCGATCTTTCCATTTTATGTACCCATCTATTGGGTGAAGTATCTCTCGGATATTCGAAAATTAATTGGTTATCCGTAAAGGCTTCCTTTTCGTTTCTCAATAATTACTTGAAGAGTCCGCAAGGTTATACCGAGACCTACCTTCCCCTCGACTATAGGGGGGTATAACCGATAGGTTTCACCTTGCTGGGCTGGCTGAATCGAAAGACTTGTTCTTGCCGGCGGCTACTTATATTTATTCCCTTCAAAGCCTGAGCAGAAGGGTTGGTTATCCTTACCTTTCGCCGGCGCAGGACCTTATCTGAGAAGGATTGACCTTTCATTCAGGTGATAAGACCTACCTTTCGCCAACCCTACTAGATAGGCCTTTCAAAAGAAGACCTTAGACCTACCTTTCAAGGTCAATCTTTCATGAAATAAGGGCTTAGGAGGCCCTTTCAAGGCCTTATTCTCGAACGAAGGAAGGATTCACCTTAAAATAGGACCTTTAAAGGCCTTACAGTATTCACCCCGAACGTGACTTTAAAGGCCTTACTGGGAGCCATGCCTTATGTAAGTATTCCCCGCCTCCTTTTCTTGATGGGCTAAAGTATGGAATATAAGGAGATGGCTGTCCTAACGGTAACCTCCGCTAACTCACCCCCGCCTTGCCAAGCCTTAGCCTTAGTGTAACGAAGTATACTTACTTATTTCCTCACCCACGACGGGTGAGCCTGCTTGCGCATCCTCTCCCTCACCCATATGATGAGTTTCTTTCGCGTTAACACCCTCTATTTTGGGGCCCCTACCCAAAGCGGCTCGTACCTCGCTCCTCGATCTCCCTTTTGGGGGCGAGACGCTTAACGCTCCTCGATCTCCCTTTTGGGGGCGAGACGCTTAACGCTCCTCGATCTCCCTTTTAAAACGATCGAGCAATAAATCCCTTGGCCAAACCCCTTTCGCCGTATCAAATTTGAGGGAATAAAATAGGCTAGCACGTGAAAGGGCCTTACCATGCCTGCTATTTTTAACCCGTATTCTCCTAACGACTTTTCTTGATGGGCTAAAGTAGTTATAGTGTTATGGAGTTATGTCTTCTCTTTATGCACTTAGATACCTGGCTAATTATCGAAATGAGATAGGACATTACTGAAAAGAAACACTTCGTATAAGAAATCCAAAGAGTTATGTCACTACTATTTTCCTTGGCCTCCTTGGCTTTCTTATCTCTCACTATACATGATACAAGCTCGCGGGGCAAAATAAAGTGCCTTACAAAGAAATACTTTGTTATGCTTTCTATGGTGGTATGTCACTATTTTCTTCCCTTGCTTGGCTTTATACTTATCTCCCTGGCTCTAGTTACTAATGTAACGTCATTTTGAATTACTTAGATATGGGTTATTTAAAGACCATGCATGTAGGTGTTATGTTCATTCTTTCTTTATGCTATCTCTAGTAGAATTACTTAAAATAGATCAACCAGAGACTTGGGAAAGATTTGAAGATATTGTGTAACTTACTATAGAAGCTTTATTCTATCTCTAGTTACTTTATTATACGTAAATACGTTATAGAAACACTTCGTCAAGGAAGAGCCAATTAAAATACTTTCAAGGTGCAATAATAAAGCCGGGTATATTTATTTCATGTCGTAAATAAGAGGCTACTTAAAGTCATAATGCTTTCCTCTCCTCTATGGTGTTCTGTCTTCTCTACTAAGGGCAGCCTATTACTTATGAGTATCTGGTAGGTGGGAAGAATCACTGAGCTAAGATAGGTGGGAGGCCTGAGGGGAGCTATGGTGAGAAGGCAGGCATGATCCCAAGGTAGGTGAGTTAGGGTAGGTGATAGGGCAGACTTTAACTCAAGCTAGGTAGGAATGGGTGGACTTGTTACCAGGTGAGTGATGGATGGTAGGTCAATAAAGGTCGGGTAATAAGGGTAAAGGCAGGAAGGTAATTAAGGGTAAAGTAAATAAGGGGGGGTAAATAAAGGAAGGTCAATAAAGGACATAGCTAGTTAAACTATCCTTATGACTAGTAAGAATAAGGTGCCAAGGTATGAACAGAGTCAGACGCAAAGGCAGATGCCCAAGCTAGAGCATAAGCAAAAGCAGCTGCATCGGTGGAGGGCGCAAAAACTACCCTTCCAGCTC